>ERZ1048872.595-NODE-595-length-38131-cov-5.497269_pt1 | contig 38131 bp, 32 predicted proteins | sample MGYA00383100_ERZ1048872 | MGnify/ENA primary metagenome ERZ1048872 (study PRJEB29581, sample SAMEA5548370) | metagenome | biome: marine; feature: coastal; material: water | depth 50 m | study: Short-term variability in the microbial, nano- and picoplankton...
ATATATTACGCTTGCGGCTGAAAGGAAAATGCATTTCAGATTCAATCTTGCGCCATTTCCCAAATTCCTTTGTTTGGTTGAGATTTGTTTTCTCAACTATTTTTTCAAATGCTTCTGGGTATTTATCAATCACCATACGGCTATACTCGATGGTCATATCGAGACACCAAGCCGCCAGTTTATTTGTATACCAGTTGTTGTTTACGTTATTCTCGTATTCGTTAGGGCCAGTCACCCCAAGTATAACATACTTCTCTTTTTTATGACTCCAGTTGGCACGTTGCGCCCAAAAACGAGCAATACCAATAAGCACTTCGAGACCATAATCGGCTACATATTTTAAATCATCTGTATGTCTAACATAATCGAATATCGCATAAGCAATTGCGCCATTTCTATGAATCTCTTCGAATGTTATCTCCCATTCGTTGTGACATTCTTCACCATTCATGGTCACCATTGGGTACAAGGCCGCACCATTTGTGAACCCTAATTTCTCAGCATTCTCAATGGCCTTTTGCAGATGTTTGTAGCGGTACATTAACAGGTTCTTGGCAACACCAGGCTCGCCTGTTGCCAGGTAAAAAGGAACGCAATATGCCTCCGTATCCCAATAGGTAGAACCGCCATATTTTTCTCCAGTAAACCCTTTTGGTCCGATATTTAAACGCTCATCAACACCTGTAAAGGTTTGGTTTAAATGAAAAATATTAAAGCGGATGCCTTGCTGTGAAGCAACATCACCTTCAATGCGTATATCGCTTGTTTCCCATTTGGTGGCCCAAGCTACTTCGTGCTCTTGAAGCATCTTTTTGAAGCCCTTCTTGGTTACTCTAACTGCAGCATCTTTTGCCTTTTGGCTCAACTCTGAAGCTTCGTAATTTAGGGAAGAAACGACACCAGCATATTTATACAAAGTGTAGGTGTGCCCTTCTTTTATTTTTGATTCGAAAGCGCTCGCTACATAGCTTTCCTTTTCTTCCGCCTTGGCTGAAACAGAAATCTTCTTATTGTTTTCTGTCCAAACATATTGCATGGCCACCGCAGCTTCGAAACCTGTTTTCTTTGTTCTCGATTGCACAACACCAGAAGCGTCTGAAACTTCTTGAGAAACAGGTTCCCAAAATTTATCATCCCAATTGGCATCGGCATTCGTCACATCAAAATCTAAATAAGGTTTGATTTTAGCTGTGCCCGAAAATTCTAATGGTGTGATTGAATATTGAATCGCTCCAACTTCGTCATCCACCAAACTCAAGAATCGTTTCGCCTCTACTTTTAAAATTTTTCCAGCTTCTAATTCAACTGAAAAACTGCGCGATAGCGTTCCGCCTTGCATATCCAAAACACGCTCAAAATCTATAACCTTAAGCTTCGCTAAATCGAGTTGAACTCCATCAACTTCTAAGTCTATGCCAATCCAATTACAAGCATTTAAGACTTTTGCGAAATACTCTGGGTAGCCATTTTTCCACCAACCCACTTTGGTTTTATCTGGATAATAGATACCTGCGATATAATTCCCTTGTAAAGAATTACCAGAATAGTGTTCTTCAAAGTTGGCGCGTTGGCCCATGCGGCCATTGCCTAAACTAAATATACTTTCAGACTTTTCGTGATTATCAGGATTGAATCCTTTCTCGATAATCTTCCATTCGTCCTTCTCTAGATATTCGTTAAACATGGTGGTATTAAAGTTTGTCTAGTATGTCTTTTTGTAAATTCACATCGTTAAAACCCAAAAGGTTTAGATGTGCTTTGTGTAATGTTTCTGGATGACCAATGCCAACAGCTTTCATTCCGCCTGCAAGCGCTGCATCTACTCCAGAAATAGAATCTTCGAAAACTACGCACTCTTCATTTGTCAGGCTCAGGCCTTCTGCGCCTTTAACAAATACTTCCGGGTCTGGCTTCGAGGCCGAAACGACATTGCCATCTATAATAATTTCAAAAAAAGAAGTGAGGTTTACTTGGTCTAAAATCAAAGGAGCGTTTTTAGAAGCGGAGCCTAGGGCAATTTTAAAGCCGCCCGCTTTAGCTTCTTCAAGGATACGTGAAACACCAGGAAGAATTTCTGATTCATCCATTTCACCCATCAGCTCAAGGTACCACTGGTTCTTTTTAAACATCAAGTCTTGTATCTCTTCTTCAGAAATAGTTAGTCCTCCCCAGTTTAAAATTTTGTCAATTGAACCTCTGCGACTAACACCTTTAAGTTGTTCGTTGTCATTTTCAGTAAAATCAATACCCAAACTGTTCGCTAATCTCTTCCACGCATGAAAATGATATTTAGCAGTATCTACAATTACTCCGTCTAAATCGAAGATTAAGCCCTTTATAGACGTTGTCATTAGTGCTTCTGTAGTTCAAGAACTTTTAAAAAGTTCACATGGTATTGAATAAGGTGGTTCACAGGTTTTGCCAAAACTTGGCCTTTTCTTAAACCAAAGTCATTCAGACATTCCGTTAAAATATCTTCATAAATTTTTGCTACCGAACCCACAAAACTTACGGGAACATAGGGCGCATCATCGAAACACATTACATGAATTTCAATAAATTTTGAAAACCCTTCTTTTACCAATCCCTTAATGTATGGATGATCTGAGTGCTTTCCTGCAAAAGGACCGAAGCCCGCTAAATACACATTTGCAAATGGCTTATTGTAGACACTACGTATAATATCGTCTTTAGACAACTTGTACGTCCTTTCAAAATCAGACTGTAATGGATCTGGTAATCTTTTGTATAAATAATCTGCAACAATGCGTTTACCTATAAAACTAGCTGACCCTTCATCTCCGAGAATATACGCGAGTGATGGCACTTCTTCAGAAACAGAACAACCATCAAAATGACAACTGTTAGAACCTGTTCCTAAAATACAAGCAATTTCTGGCTCGCCTTCATAAAGGGCGTATGCTGCCGCTTCTAGATCATGACCTACATGATTTGTTGCATTTACAAAGACGCGATCTAAGCCTTCTTTAATGGTCGCTTTTAAATCATCGCTACTGCAACCAGCACCGTAAAACCAAGTCTGTTCAATTTTTTCAGCCCACACGCGCAAACCATCCGTAGAGGTCAACTTTTCGTGCACTAAATCTGCTGAATGAAAATAAGGGTTGAAACCCATTGTATTCCAACGGTCAATTTCTCGTCCTTTGGCATCTAGTAAAACCCAATCTGATTTGGTGGATCCGCTTTCTGCAATTAAAATCATAGGCTAGAAAATATGTTGTTAGTTAGTCTTTCGTTATTAAATCTAATAAGTCAACCATTCTTGCAGAATAGCCAGACTCATTGTCGTACCAACCCATCACTTTCACCATGTTCCCATTTGTGGAGGTTAGTAGAGCATCAAATATACAGCCGTGCTGGTCTCCAATAATATCAGCAGATACTATTGGATCTTCCGTATAGCGCATTGCACCTTTCATTTTAGGTGCAGCCTTTTTCATTGCTGCATTAATTTCTTCGGCAGTCACTTCTTTTTGAAGCTCAACAGTAACATCTGTTGCACTACCTGTAATTGTAGGAACACGCATCGCAAAACCATCTAATTTACCCACCATGTTTGGCAACACTTTTCCAACTGCTTTGGCCGCACCTGTGGTCGTTGGTATGATAGAGTATGCAGCAGCGCGTGCTCTTCTCAAATCTCTGTGAGGTGCATCTTGAATTTTCTGATCACCTGTATAAGCATGTATTGTAGTCATGTATCCTTTTACGACTCCGAAGTTTTCATCCAATACTTTCATCATTGGAGAAAGGCAATTGGTTGTGCAAGAGGCATTGCTCACCATAATGTCTTCTAAATCCAAGGTTTCATCATTTACTCCAACTACAATAGTCTTTATACTTCCTTTGGCCGGAGCTGAAAGAACAACTTTCTTTGCTCCAGCAGAGATGTGTTTGCCCAATCCCGCCTCATCGGTAAAGAACCCTGTGCATTCTAAAACAACGTCAACACCAAGTTCTGTCCAAGGTAAATTCTCAGGATCGCGCTCTGCGTAAATTTTAATTTCATGACCAGCAACAGTTATGGTGTTGTCTGTATGACTCACTTCTAAACCCAACTGCCCATGAGCAGAATCGTATTTTAATAAGTGAGCAAGTGTTTTAGTGTCTGTTAAATCGTTGATGGCAACTACATTGTATTCTTCCCTAGAAACAAGGTTGCGGTAGGTCAATCTACCGATTCTGCCGAAGCCGTTAATTGCAATGTTTTTCATGATACTTTAAATTGATAATATTTTGGAAATCCTAAGTAATTCTTGATCGATATAAGCCTTGTTGTAAATGGCTTGTTCGAAAAAGGTATAGGTTATTTGATTGTTTATTTTACCTACCATCACACCAGACCGCCCATTCAGGAGACCTTCTATAGCTGCGACCCCCAATTCGCTCGACAGCACCCTGTCAGAACAACTTGGTGAGCCACCTCTTTGTAAGTGACCTAAGATGGTTACTTTAATATCCAGTTGGTTAAATTTTTCTTTGAGTTTTTTAGCAATGTCAAAAGAGCCTCCCAGTTTATTTCCTTCTGAAACGATTATGATATTAGAAGTCTTTTTATTGCTAGCACCTTTTTCAATTTCAGCGAAAAGCTCTTCAATAGACTTATTTTCTTCTGGAAGGATAATGTCCAAAGCTCCACTTGCCAATCCTGTATTCAATGCAATAAAACCAGCATCTCTACCCATTACCTCAACTAAAAATAGGCGGTTATGAGAAGATGCAGTATCTCTTATTTTGTCTACGCATTGCAACACCGTATTGTTTGCAGTATCGTAGCCAATCGTTTTATCTGTTCCAAAAAGATCGTTGTCTATTGTTCCCGGCACACCAATGATTGGCACATCGAATTCACTACTAAAAATATTGGCTCCAGTAAAAGATCCGTTACCACCTATTATAACCAAAGCATCTATGTTATTGCTTTGCAAAACTTCAAATGCTTTTTGGCGCCCTTCTTCGGTTTTAAATGCTTCGCTTCTTGCGGATTTTAAAATAGTTCCGCCCAGACTTAAAATGTTCTTTACGGAGCGAGAAGTTAGTTCTTCAACTTCGTTTTCTATCAATCCATCATAGCCGCGATTGATTCCAAAAACGCGCTTTCCATAAAAAACAGACGTCCGAACTACAGCTCTAATAGCCGCATTCATTCCAGGAGCATCTCCCCCAGACGTAAGCACACCAACTGTTTTAATCTTTTTTGACATATACTTTTGAAACGGAAACAAACTTAGTGTAATTTTTACACTAGTTGTAAAAAAAATTATAATTTTACCGCATCGACTCGATACTAATGGTGAAAAATACTATAATTATATGAATAGTACGCAAGCGAATCCCAATGTCTCTGTGGACTGCGTAATTTTTGGCTTCGATAACAACAAGTTAAATGTTTTGTTGATTGAGCAGAAAGATTTAGGTCAAAAAACGAAGCAAATTGCCCTTCCAGGTGACTTAGTTTTGCAAGATGAAAGCCTAAATGATGCAGCTTCTCGTGTACTTAAGGAGCTAACGCAACTAAAGGGCATACCTTTACACCAGTTCTACGCATTTGGAGATCCCAATCGTGTTAAAAACGTGAAAGACATCGCGTGGCTTCAATCGTATAGAGAGAATCCTCAGGCTCGAGTAATTACAATCGGTTATTTTGCTCTAATTAGAATGGATCAATTTGAGCCAGAGGCAAGTAGTTTCGCTGAACGTGTTTTTTGGAAAGACATCAATCAAGTGCCTGATTTAGCATTTGATCATAACCAAATATTAACCATTGGGCTCAATTATTTGAGAACATCTTTCGAGAACAGCCAAACAGGTTTCGAACTTCTTCCTGAGAAATTCACATTGAACCAAATGCAGCTTTTACATGAAACCATTCTTGGTAAATGTCTTGATAAAAGGAACTTTAGAAAAAAAGTCCTTAAAGAAAATCTCGTTGTTGGTTTAGATGAAAAACAAATTGGTGTTCTTCATAAACCTGCGCAACTATTCAAACTAAACACAGAAACCGTATCCGTAAATAAGCCATTGGCTATTAATGAATTTGTTAAGTGATGAAGAAAGTTATTGTATCGTTTCTAGTGGTACTTAACCAAACCCTATTCAGTCAAGTAATCCTCAACCCCGCAATCGTAACACAAAACGATAGCGTTACTGTCATTTATGATGCGACACAAGGCAACCAAGGCCTCGTAGGTGTTAGTCCTGTTTACATGCACACAGGAGTGATTACAAACCTCAGCTCAAGCCCAATAGCATGGCGACATGTTCAAGGGAATTGGGGTGTTCACGACCCAAAGGTTTTAATGACACCTTTGGGAAATGACATGCATTCCTTAAAAATGCATATCAATACATTTTACAATGTGCCAGGCAACGAGACTGTGTCCTCCTTGGCTTTTGTATTTAGAAATGTAGATGGCTTAAAAGAAGGTAAAACAACAACGAACGGAGATATTTTCGTTCCAATTTCTACTGGTGGCTACGCCGGTGGAATCACATCTCATCCTTTGGACCAGTATATCATTCAAAGAGGAGACACAGTGGAGTTGGATATGAACGTGAGCGTGAGTTCAACTATTTCACTTTTCAGAAATGGTAATTTTGTTACCTCTGATACGAATGTTACAAATTTGTCTTACGATTTCTTATCCGGAAATTATCCTGCAGGCTTGTATCAGTTTGTAATGACCGCCACAGATGGCAGTCAAAGCTTTAGCGATACGCTTAATATTTTAAGCCATAGTTCACCTGCTACTGTTCCACTGCCAAGCTATGCCAAAGAAGGTATTCACGCTTTGAATGACAGCACAATGTACTTCCAAATAAGAGCGCCCTACAAACAGTTTATTTACTTAATAGGAGACTTTAACGATTGGCAGTTTTTACCAGAGTACCAGTTGAACAGAACACCTGCAAGTAATTATTATTGGATTGAAATCACCGGTCTTGACAAAACTCAAGAATATGCATTCCAATATTTAATAGACGAAGAAATGCTTCGTGTGAGCGATCCGTATGTGGAAAAAATCTTAGACCCAAACAATGATCAATACATTTCTAACACTACTTATCCGAATTTGAAGGCCTATCCCAACGGAAAAACTGAAGGTATTGTTGGTGTATTTCAAATCGAAGAATCTGCATACAATTGGGGCACATCGAATTTTACAAAACCAAAAAAAGACGAGCTGATTATTTACGAATTGTTGGTACGCGATTTCGATCAAGACCACGATTACAATGCGGTAATTGAAAAGTTAGATTACATACAAGGCTCAGGAGCAAACGCAATTGAGCTTATGCCAATCATGGAATTTGAAGGCAATGAAAGTTGGGGATATAATCCGAGCTTCATGTTTGCTCCAGACAAGTATTATGGTCCAAAAAATGAGCTAAAACGATTGATTGATTCTTGCCACAGTCGCGGAATGGCAGTCATCTTTGACATTGTATTGAACCACGCTTTTGGTCAAAGCCCAATGGTCCAAATGTATTTTGATCCTAGTGCAGGACAATGGGGTCAACCATCAGCGCAAAGCCCATGGTTTAATGAGGTGCCAAAGCACAATTTTAATGTGGGTTACGACTTTAACCACGCAAGCTCGGATACGAAAAACTATTCTAAAGAAGTTTTAAAACACTGGATTGAAGAGTATCAAATTGACGGCTACCGTTTTGACCTTTCAAAAGGATTGACTCAGAAAAACACTCTTGGAAATACCGGTGCTTGGGGACAATACGATCAGCAGCGTATAAATTTTTTGAGCGATTATTCAAATACCATTTGGGGCGTTGATTCTACATCGTATGTCATCTTAGAACACTTTGCAGACAATAGCGAAGAGACCGTTTTATCTTCAAATGGAAATATGCTTTGGGGGAACAGCAACCACGATTACAATGAAGCAACAATGGGTTATTCTTCTAACTTGGCAAGCGTATCCCATCAATCTAGAAGCTGGAGCGAAATGCATTTAGTGGGCTATATGGAAAGCCACGATGAAGAAAGGCTGATGTATAAAACCAATAATTTTGGCAACAGCAATGTAAGCTACGACACAAAACCCCTTGACACCTCTTTGCAAAGAATGGCATTGGCGTCTGCCTTTTTCTATACTGTTCCCGGTCCAAAAATGTTGTGGCAATTTGGTGAACTTGGTTACGATTACTCTATAAACCGTTGCCCTGACGGCACGGTAAAACCAGAGTGCAGAATTTCGAACAAACCCATTCGCTGGGATTATTACAGTCAACCGAACAGAAGAGAATTGTATGCCATTGTTAGCGAGCTAAATCATCTGCGCAGAACAAACCCTGTTTTCAGCAATGACATGAATCACGACTTAAACGTGAGCGGCTTCATGAAACGCATCAAATTATCTGACGCCAATTTAGAGGTGGTTATAGTTGGAAATTTTGACATTAACCCTGGAACAATCAATCCTAGTTTTCATCAAACAGGCTGGTGGTACGATCATTTTACGCGAGACAGCATTAATGTTGCAGATGTAAATGCTGCACTTAATTTGCTTCCAGGTGAATGGCATCTGTATACAAACAAGCCACTTGCTACTGCAATTGGTGTGGAAGAAATTGAATACAATTCAAATGAACTGGTTGCATTTCCTAATCCATTTGAAGATGTTCTAACTTTTGAAAGTAAAACTGGTCAATACATTTCTGAAATTAAGATTTTAGACAATCTAGGAAGAGTGATTTTTGACAAAGACTTTGATTCCAATCAAACGAATAACATTGAGATAGAACTCGCTGGTATCGAAAGCGGGTTGTACATCTACGAAGTAAAAACAAACGCCCAGACCTTTACAGGAAAGCTTATTAAAACGAATTAAGACAACTTTATGAATGACTAAATAAAGTTTAGGAACAAATAGTCAAAATAACATAAGTGTATTTTTTACACTTACTAAATAAATTTATAAATTTACCCCGTTTAAATAACCCACTACATGCATAAAAACTACTTTAAACTACTTCTTATCGGATTGTTGTTTTGGTCTTCCACATCTATAGCCCAGAGCATCAGCGGAGAAGTTAAAGACGAAAATGGCGATCCTCTGCCCACGGTAGCGGTTATCGTTAAAGGCACCTCTGTCAACACGCTTACTGACTATAATGGAAAGTATTCTTTATCTGGTTTAACCCCAGGAAATGTAAAAGTGACATTTTCTATAATGGGCTATACAACAGCTCAACGTGCAGTTGAAATTAAAAGTGGTGTAAACAGCACTTTGAACATTAGCATGCAAGTAGACCAAGAAGAGCTTGACGAAGTTGTTATTGTTGGTTACGGTGTGAAGCGTAAAACAGAGGTCACAAACTCTATTGTTACGCTCGAAACAAAAGACTTAACCGACATCCCTACACCAAGTTTTGAGAACGGTATGCAAGGAAAAGCATCCGGTGTTCAGGTAATCACTGGAAGTGGTATTGCAGGTTCTGGATCGATGGTAAGAATTAGAGGTGTTGCTTCTATTTCCGCTGGCGGTGATCCTTTATATGTTGTAGACGGAGTAATTATAAATCAAGATTATTTCGCCAATGGCAATGGTGGTGGTTTCAATACGAATCCACTTGCATCTATTAACCCAAATGACATTGAAAATGTAACGATCTTAAAAGATGCTGCCGCAACGGGTATCTACGGTTCTCGTGGATCGAATGGCGTAATACTTATTACCACAAAAAGGGGACAAGGAGACGGACTCAAGTTTGAGTTTAGCTCAAGAATCGGTGTAACGAACCCAACTGCACGTCCGAATATGTTGACTGGAAGTGAATACCTAAGAATGTACGAAGAAGCGTGGGTAAATGACGGTAACGTTGGCACACCGACACTGCCAGGATCAAACGTATCGTGGGAAGAAGCGCAAAACATAAATACGGACTGGGTTGATCAAACTGTTCGCACAGGCTTTAAACAGAAGTATGATTTTGGCGTGAGTAACGGGCAAGAGAAGTACAATTGGTACACTGGTGTTTCGTATCAGAATGACAATTCATACTTAGCTGGTAATTCTTACAATAGAATTAACGGTCGTTTTAATTTAGACTACCGCTTCAATGATAAGTGGGAAGCCAGCCTTTCTACTTCTTTGGCCGTAGCGAATAACAATAGAATTGATGCAGCTTGGAGTGGCGGTTTAGGTTCTGCCATGAGTACAGCACTACCTATCTATCCAATTTATTGGGACAAAGACACGATTGACAAGTTTGGCAACCCACATCAAAAAGGTGACTACTGGCAATTGGCCGGAACAGGAAACAACCCCGTTGCTCAAAGAGAGTTAAAAGACTGGACAGACACAGAGTTGAGAACTATTAACAATTTCTCAGTAACCTATAAGCCCGGTAAAAACACTTTCATCAAAGCATTTGGTGGTCTTGACTACATGGATTTTACAGGTGATGTTTACGAAAAACCTGGCTTTGATTTAAGCAATGTGGACGAAAATGGAAATCAATTAGGCCGCGCATTTTTAACCAAAAGAGAAATCTATTCTACCAACATAAATTTAACAGGTACCCAACTTTGGGACTTGGATGAAAACAATCACTTTACCTTTTTGCTTGGTGCAGAATACCAATACAACAAGGTGAATGACTTTGGTACAAAAGCGAACAACGCAGCATTTGCTCCAATTTCAGAATCTGGAGAATATGAGCGCAACGACAACAACACTCCAGATCAGTGGGCGTTTGCCAGTTTATTTGGTAGGGTGAACTACAATTACAAAGGCAAGTATTTCGCTGAAGCATTGTTTAGAACGGACGGTTCTTCAAAATTTGGTGAGAATTACAAGTACGGCCTCTTCCCTGCCATTTCCGCAGGATGGGTAATAACCAATGAAGATTTCTTAAAATACAACCCAACAGTATCTTACTTAAAATTAAAAGCCAGCTACGGTATAAATGGTAATTCTAACATCCCGAATGGAAGAACATACAATACGTACCGCATTAGTAACACTGGATATAACAACCAACCTTATATCTACCCTGATTTAAGAAACAATCCAAACTTACGTTGGGAAACCTCGAACACTTTTGACATTGCCGTTGAATATGGCTTTCTTGGAGACCGTATTACAGGTGAGTTTGCATACTATCGCAAGACGACAAACGACATGCTGTTGAATGTTACACTGCAGAAAGCAAATGGCTTCGATAACTGGTGGGACAATGTCGGGAGTGTTTACAACACAGGACTTGAATTAAGCGTAAATACAAGAAACATTGTTGGCGCCAAATTTAAATGGGAAACCAACTTAAACATTTCTAGAAACTACAACGAGGTAACAAGTATTGGAAGCTATACTGAAGATGCTGTAAGCGGTGGTACTAATGATACAAGAGTTGTTGTTGGCAGTCCGATCGGAACCAATTATCTAGTAAGATATAAAGGCGTTGATCCGGAAACAGGTCGCCCTGTGTATTATGATTTAGACGGAAACGAAACGTTTGAATGGGACCCCAATAACCGTGTTGTAACAGGAAGTGTTTTACCGGATGCCATTGGCGGTATCACCAACATCTTCCACTACAGCAACTGGGATTTTAGTTTTCTTTTTGTTTACACTATCGGTGGAAACATATACGACTCTTCATCTAAACGACAGTTAGGTGCCATTTCTGATTGGAACATGAGGACTGATATTTACGACCGATGGAGACAGGCGGGTGACCAAACTGAATACGGTGCACTTACACTAGATCCAGAAAATCACGGTAACTCTGATTATTGGATTAACACAGACCAATGGTTACACGATGGCTCGTACTTAAGATTGAGAAACGTATCGCTTTCGTACAATATCGCAGGCAATGCTTTAGATAAAATGAAATTGAAGTCATTCCGCATTACGGCCATTGCAACAAATCTCTTAACATTCCAAAATGCGCCAGTTCTCGATCCAGAAATTGCCCGTGATTTTGAGAATGCCACAGACAGAAACATGAGTCCGAACATTACTTATTTGACTCCTCCACAAGAGAAGACATTTAACCTAATGATCCAAATCGGATTTTAAAAACTACGAACATGAAAGCATTTAAAAACATATTTTTAGTTATCGCAGGGTTAGTCATTTTCTCATCTTGTGAAAAGATTTTAACCTTCGAACCTGAAGGAGAAGGGATTATTCTTGAAGAAGAAGCGCTTCAAACCAAAGAGGATTTACAGAAGTTGTTAAACTCTGTTTACGATGTTGAAGCGAACTTTTTAGGTGGACAAAACCAGAATTTGTCTGAGCTTTTAGCTGACAACCTAGTTCTTCCAAATAACAACGATGACTACCAACAAATTTGGAGACACGGTTCAAACTTCTTTAATGGAACTGTATCGAACGTATTCGGAGACGCATACATTGCGATCTATCGCGCCAACGTGGTTATTAAAGACATGGGCGGCATACAGATGAGCCCGGAAGAGAGAGACCGTTTTGAAGGAGAATCTTTGTTCCTGAGAGCATTGAATCACTTCGTAATTGTTCGTCAGTTTGCTCAACCGTTTGGCTACAGGCCGAACAACAACCATTTAGGTATTGGCGTAAAAACTGAGCCAACTTTCGATCCCGTATACAGAGATCCAGTAAATGATGTTTATGCACAGATCATTTCCGACTTAAAAACTGCAGAGGCAAAACTTCCGGAGAACAATGGCATTTATGCAGACAAATTCGCTGCAAAAGCGCTTTTAGCTAAAGTGTATTTAGACATGAGCGATTGGCAAAATGCATATGATTATGCCAACGAAGTCATTTCTTCTAACCGCTACGTATTAGAAGATAGCCTAGATCGTTTTTCTCCAGGAACTTCTACTGAAGCCATCTTTGAATTGGCAAGCACAAACTCAATAGATGAAAGAGGCCTTGGGTTTAAAAACAACTACAGAAGTGATGGCGCAAATGCGAGTCCAACATTAAGAGCTAGCAGAGAATTGTACGATTTAGCAACAGCCGATACCAATGATTTGAGAGGCCAGCAATGGTACCGCGTAATTGGCGAGGATACTCCTGATGAATTTATAGGCGTTGCAAAGTTTGACTATTCATACATTAACGTGCCAGTATTGCATTTAACTGAAATGAAATTAATACGCGCTGAATCTCTTGGTGAATTGAACACCAATTTAAGTCAAGGCGAAACAGATTTAAATGACCTAAGAACACGCGCTGGAATAGATCTTTTAAGCATTGCTTCAGGTTCTCAGTTGGTGAACGCTTCGCATTTAGAAAGACGTTTAGAAATGGTATTTGAAGGCGACCGTGTACATCAATTAAAAAGACGCGGTGTAAATGGCCATATCACAGAAATTAGGAATTCACCTTGGGATTGTGCTGGAATGGTTATTCAGTTTCCAAATTCTGAAGGAACAGTTCAAGGATTTATTTTTAACCCTGAAGGCGGTTGCAACTAAAATTGAAAAAGATGAAAGGAATATTAAAAATAGTAGCACTTGCATTGATAATTGTAAGCTGCAGTAAACCTGAAATAAAACCAATAGGAGAATATTATCCTGCCGGTGACGGTATGATAGGCTCATGGATGCTAACATCTGTTATGACAACTGATTTAGATTTGCCGGTTCCAGAAACAGATGATCCGTCAGATTTTTACAACAGCCAGCCTACACAATGGAAGTTTACTTTTAACGCAGACTCTACCTACACCGTAGATGAAAAAGGACCTGGTCCAAACATCTTTGGAGACAATGGTACTTGGACATTTACAAACTACCCTTTCCCAGAAAGCGTAATGATGTACAATGTCGACACTACAACGCTTGCTCTAAAGAACATGCCTCGCGCTAGCGATGCACAATTTGGATTTGAGTTTACACGACAAGGCTGTGGTGCAGACTATGTTGCGTATGAATACACATTAACAAGAAATTAAAGGACAAATGAAAAAGAGAATACTCAGTTTAATAGCCGTATTTGTTCTTCCTTTATTAGGATTGGCACAAGTCTCTACGATTCCCGCAGAAGACATCGACCCAGAAGATTCGTTGGTGATTTTGGTAGATTTATCAGCTTTAGATATTTCAAAGGATTACGTTCAAAATCTTTTAGATGACCATAACAACGGCATGGACATTTACATGTGGACATGGAACCCTTATGAATTCCCAGCTGGGCACCCAAAAGAAAATGGCACAGGCGGAGCTGCTTGGAAAAACTCGAATGAGCTTCTAAAAATGACTTTAGTAGGCGGAACAACCTATAGCTACAAAATGGTTCCAACCGACTTTTATGAAGTTGATGCAACTACTGTTTACAACAAAGACATTGAGTTTTTAGTTAAGCCAAAAGATGGCGGAGGCTATGGAGATCAAGACCGAAAATCTGACGATTTAAAAGTACTCGTTGACCCTCCTGTGACCGAAAAGAAAACTGTATTTGGTTTCCCAACGGTTATTCAACAAGACGATGTGTTTACCGTGTATTACGATAACAACCGTGAGGAAAAGGCAAGTATGAAAAACTTAGACCCTAACGATTGCTATTGCTATGTAGAAGCAGAGTTGAAATCTGGCACAGTGGTTAAGGTGGCCAACTTCTTTAATGTTGGAGACACGCCTGAACTTCAAATGGAATACTTTGATGACGGTCAGTTTAGATTACCAATGGTTCCTAAAGATTTTATGCCATTGACTCCTGGAGATGAAATTAAGACGATGAAATTTGTAGTGATGAAGAAAGTGTATCTCACTTCTGCCGATCGCGTAGATGAAGATTTCGACATTGAACTTTGTCATTAGACATCACTTTATAAAACAAAAAACCCGCTCAATGAGCGGGTTTTTTGTTTTCGGCTAATAGTATCCTTTGCCTTTTATACAATGTCTTACACCTCCTCTTGGGTTTTCCATATCTCCTAAATATCTTGGAATTACATGACAATGAAAATGCATAACGGTTTGGCCTGATGCTTCACCGCAATTCATTCCAATGTTATATCCATCAGGTTTGTTACCCTCTTCAATAATTGCTTTAGCCAAATCTATTTGTGTGCTCAACTCTACTTTCTCATCAGAGCTTAATGAGAAGAAATCAATTTTTTCCTCTTTTGATATAATAAGAATATGACCTGGAGATACTGGATATGAGTCATAAATCATAAAAAAACTGTGGCTTCTATGAATAATTTTATCCTCATTAATGTTTGAAAATATGCTCATTTAAAAATTTCCTTTTATTTCAATACTAGGTGACCAAGTAAGAATCGAATTTCCCTTTGCTACATCATATTGCTTTTGAAGAAAGGCTTTTCTCAATTCTTTCGTTCTTCCTGTTTGGTTGATTATTGTTTCAGCCAACGGATGTTTAGACTTGATATAAAACTCATTTCTATTGAATAGTCGGGAAAGAAATTTAATATCTGGAATCTTGGCACTTTTTTCTTTGTTAATACGTGGATCTGCCAAAACGAGATTCCAAACACCATTTATATTGGTTCCAGAATTCAAGTGGCTAACCTTATTAGCGTGGGGCAAAAAATGATCCACTTCACAAATGTTAATTGAGCCTTTATTTACTGAGATGTCCTGAAAGCTATAAAAGCACTTCCCCTTTTGATATCCATTTAATGAATCTCGAACGGAGGTTATATCCTTTCTTCTCATCAGACTATTTTCTAAAAAGAATAAGGAAGAATATTCATCATACTTTACCTCCAACAAATTTGCGTTTATTTTGAGGTTCCACGCAGTTTCAACCAATTTCCATCTCGCTTCAGTTTCTTGTTCAAAATTTTGAAAATGAAAACTCTCTTTTAGTCTGAGTAAATTATCAGTAATGACAATTTGTTTCTTTCCATTTGAATAATCTTTTTCATAAAATAAATTTGGAACCTGGCCTCCATTAATATTTTGAAATGCATCAACAACATTTACAAAACCCAATTTTTCAGTTTGAAATAAAAGTTGCGCTTCATCGATTACATCATTATTAAAATCTCTGCAATAATTCAAGAACTTACTTGAATTAGAATTCCCCTGTTTATCGCTTTGACTTAAATGTTCTGTAATATTTCTGGAAAAAGGCTTAGCTAAATCAGAAATAGAAATACTCGTTGTCTGCTTATCAATTAACTCCAACAAACTCTTAGCGAACGCAAATTTGTATGTGGCCGAATTTTTTCCAAATAATATTAGTGCTCTCCATTGAGATTCTAAACTTGGATCATTTATTTGAAATTCGGTCATAGGTGTGTTCCAGATAAAGAACTAGTAAATAAAACACAAAAAAAAGTCCCGACCAAAGGCCGGGACTTTTCAAACAAAAAAAATTAAAACTCTACTTACTCAACAATAAGTTTAGCGCTACTTGCTACACCTTTGTCATTAGTTACAGTAACAATGTAAAGACCAGAAGTTAAGTTGTCTCTAGTGATTTCAACTTTTCCGCTGACGTTACTCATATTTTGAATTGTTCTTCCAGACAAGTCTAGAACAGTTACATCAAATGATCCTTCCGTCAATTCAATCCATGCTGAATTTGTCATTGGGTTAGGGTACATTTTTACGATGTCTGTTTTTTCCTCTTCATCTATGCTGATGTTCATGCCTGCACAAGAATCAAAGATTAAATCGAATGTGATGGCATTACTACTCGTTCTTTCATAGAATCTATTCATTCCCCCTACACCGTTATCAACAGCGCACGTAGAATCTAACCCAGCATTTTCTTCGTTAGAAGAGTTACTAGGATCAGGTGTACCATTTACAAACTTGAAGTACATAGAACCTGGGCAGAAATCTGAAATAGTAGTTTCGTAAATACCACCAGGAAGTGGAGTCATTTGAATAGCATTTGTTTGCCATGCTGTGAAGTCACCAATAATGTAAACTCCAGCAGTATCTATAGAACCACCCCATGTCGCCATATCTACTCTAAACGTCATATCAGCTTTAGCTGGAATTGGGTTACAATAGCCACCTAAACCGTCTACGTTAAAGCAGGCCATTACAGTGTCAGCAGAAGAATGAACAGCTACACGGTTAGGAACACCTTCCCAGCTTACATTTCCACCGAAGTGAGATCTAAACTTGAATTGCACTTCTCCAGAATCTACCATTAAGGTTATAGCCCAAATGTCGTTACCCATATCCGTTAAAAGGTCTCCTCCGGCCCAGCCGTTTAACGACCCTGCAACGTCTAAAGAATCCATTATGTTACAGGCCAAGTGATTTTGCATATCTAACATTAATGTCATAGTGTATTGTGGAAGTGGTGCTGCAGGACATGGTCCACACATTGCGTAACAATTTTCTTCTATAACAGCTCCGGAAACAATGACTTGACGGTTACCACCAACTTCGCATGCAGAAGGAACAGTTTCCCAATTGCCCCCTTCGATTAACTTTAGTTGGAAAGTATCTACTGGCACATACACCAATCTTTCATATACGTTTGCTCTGTTGGGGTCAGCAAACAACTGAGTTGCTGTAGCATTCCAATCAGAAGTAAAACCTGCTGCCGCTTGCCAGTTACCTGCTGCAGTGACAGTGCCATAGGTGCCAGCCTGAGCCATATCCGCACCAATACGAAGCAATTCCTTACCGGCAGGAGCGTTACCAGAAAATTCAACAGCCGCTAAAGTCGTGTCCTTGTAAATGTTAATGAAACGGTTTCCGTTTCCACCACCTACTTGGCTTTCAGAAGGAATAGTTTCTTCATCTGGCCAATTGTCGCCATTTAGCATTTTATACTCATATCTTCCATCTGGAATAGACACTGTAACACTGTAGATAGTAGAAGTACCTGCCTGTGTTAGTGTAGTTTCGTCCGGCTTCCAGTTTCCCGTTGCACCTGCTGCAGCTTGAAAATCGCCAGCTATGTGCACGCCATTTGCACTTGGTGAAGTGCTACCTAAATCTACTTGAAAAGTTACCGATCTGTTTTGAGTAAACCCATAAGTCGATACAAGCGCAAATAGAAATAAAAAATAATGCTTTCTCATAAAATTAAAATTTCGTTTTACCTTAGTGTACTTTTTACATTTAATGACGAAAGTAAAAAATTTATCCTATCCACATGCACAATAAGTGTATAAATTACACTAATATGAGAAAACACAGATTGGTATTGGCTTTGATGCTCAGTTTATTAGCGATCAGTTCAACTTCAAACGCTCAAATCATAGAATGTATTGACCCTCCTTTTTGGTGGGTTGGAATGCAAAACGATACACTCGAATTATTGATCAAAGGCACAGATCTTTCCGATGAATTGACGCTTCACTCTACCTCCGCGGCTTTGGTGTCGGCTGAAGTAAATCAAAACGGCCATTATGTATTTGCAACACTTTATATCCCAAAAACATCTACACCTAAAAAATTCAAAATAGCTGTCGGTAAAAAGAAGTTTAGCTATGAATTGAAGAAGCGCTCTTCTGCGAATAAAACACTTATGGGCCTTGATGCAAGCGACTTTATCTATCTTATTACACCAGACAGGTTTGCCAATGGCAATCCAAAAAATGATGTCTTCAAAGACATGAACCAAACTACACTCGACCGAAGTGAACCTTACGAAAGACACGGTGGTGACATCGCAGGGATGCAAAGTAAAATTGACTATTTATATGACTTAGGTGCTACAGCTTTATGGATTAATCCACTTTTAGAAAATAATCAGCCTAAAGAATCTTACCATGGATACGCCATAACCGACCACTACCAAATAGACCCCCGATTTGGTACCAACGAAGAATATAAAGCCTTTATTGACGCTTGCCATTTAAAAGGCATTAAGGTGATTATGGATGTGGTCTATAATCATTTTGGAAATGAGCATTATCTAATTAAAGATATGCCCGAAGAAAATATTGTAAACCAATGGCCAGAGTTTACACAAACGAATTACCGCGCAACTTCCTTGCACGACCCTTACGCTTCGGAAAAGGATAGAACACTAATGACAGACGGTTGGTTCGACAAACACATGCCAGATATCAATCAACGCAATACGCATATGGCGAAATATCTCACCCAAAATTCAATCTGGTGGATCGAAGAATTCGGCATCGATGCCTTTAGAATTGACACCTATGCCTATCCCCAAAAGGAATACATGTCTAATTTTGCAAAAACTGTTGCCAATGAGTACCCAGAATTTTTCATGTTTGGAGAAACCTGGGTACACGGACCGCAAGTGCAAAGCTGGTTTGCAAAAGACAACCCTCTAAATCCGAACAATACAGAACTACAAAGTGTAACAGATTTCCAATTGGCATTTGCAATTCACAAAGGACTAAAAGAAAAGCACGGTTGGGCTGAAGGCATTAACAGGGTGTATTATGTACTGTCTGGTGATTACATGTATAAGAAACCTCAAGATTTGGTTACTTTTTTAGACAACCACGACATTGCTCGAATTTATGGCCTGTTAGAAGAAGACATGCGCAAGTTTAAAATGGCAAATGCCTTAATGCTTACTACTCGAGGAATTCCTCAAGTGTACTATGGCACAGAAGTGTTGATGAAAGCCACAGTTGGGCACGGGGAAATACGCGAAGATTTTTGGGGTGGATGGAAAGAAGACACCATTAATAAATTTGAAGAAACTGGAAGGACAGCGCTAGAAAACGAGGCCTTCGAATACATTAAAACTTTGGCTAACTTCAGAAAGAAGAGCAAAGCAATAACTGAGGGTAGTCTTATTCAATTCGTTCCAAGAGACGGGGTATATTGTTATTTCCGTTTTACGGAAGGCGAAGAAATCATGGTCATTATGAATGCTTCAGAAAGTGAAGTTTCTGAAGATTTATCGCGCTACGATGAAAGACTCAAAGGTGCCACTCAATTGAAAGACATTTTTGAAAATGACATTCACGTTCCATCAAATCCGTTGGTACTTGCTCCGTTCCAAACACGAATATTCATGCTTCAATAAATTTTGAATCCCTAAATTTACCAGCATAAGAATCACCTCAATTCAGATAACAATGACTAAAAAAGTAGCTTACGTATTTACCTTTATGCTCATCATTGACTTGTTAGCTTCTTGCAGTAAGCCCAAAACTTACCAAGTAGAGATTAACAATAGTTACATGGTTTTAAGAAACTACGCAGCAAATACTACATTGGTTGAAGATGACGAAGTAAAAGCTACAGAGCTCGAAGCCAACATGCAGTATGATTATGTTCAAACTGCCTCCAATTTTGCAATCCCATCTTTATTAAGCACTTCGGCTTATGCATCAAATGAAAGCAATTGGGTCTTTCAAAACAACTTTGAAAGCATTTTGGTTTTAGCTAAAACAAAATCTGGATCTGACCGCAATATCACTGATGACTGTAGTTTTATTTTTAAAGGAATTTCCTATACCGCAGAAGAACTAATGACGCGTCTAAACACGCACCTTCAAGGATACGACAACAGCACTTCTTCGCCAAGCATTGGTTTAAAAGTTCTCTTTTCTTCAAGCTTGGCAAAATCAGAAAATCAGTTAATTAAAATAAACACAACCCTAAGCAACACCACTCTTTTAAACACTTCCTTTTCTATTGAAATAATTTAAATATGCTACTCAAAAACCTAGACCTAACCAACGTATTGTTCCTTGATATTGAAACCGTTTCTGGTGCTCCTACTTTTGGAGACTTAGACGAAATATGGCAAAAACTCTATGCCGATAAAACCAAATGGCAGCGCAAAGACGAATTCAGCCCTGAGGAATTTTACGAAAAGCAGGCCGGTATTTATGCCGAATTTGGCAAGATCGTTTGCATCTCTTGTGGCTTTTTGCGCCACAGCGGAAATCAACACGAATTTCACGTAAAGTCGTTTTATGGCGATGATGAGAAAGAACTTCTTCGTGAGTTTTCTGAACTCATCACCAATCACTACAACCAACCTCAACATTTGCTCTGTGGGCACAATGCGAAAGAATTTGACTTCCCGTACATCGCTAGACGCATGCTGATTAATGGACTTGACATTCCGCATACATTAAACCTAGCCGGTAAAAAACCATGGGAAGTTCAACATCTAGACACCATGGAACTTTGGAAATTTGGTGATTACAAAAACTTTACAAGCTTAAAGTTATTGGCGGCACTTTTTGGAATTCCAACACCTAAAGATGACATAGACGGCTCGCAAGTGGGTTCGGTGTATTACAAAGACAATGACTTAGAGCGCATAAAAGTGTATTGCGAAAAAGACACGCTTACTGTAGCTCAACTTCTTTTGAAATACCAAGGCCAAGAATTGATTAAAGACATGAATGTGATTAGTTCTTAAACTTTAAGATTCATTTTAATTTTGCCTTGATGCAAAACGAACACAACACAAGGCAGCCCCAACCTGAGCAAAAGAATCCTATTAAATTCAATACCTCATCAGTAAAAACTAAATTTGCCGCCTATCAATTAGTTATGGTACAGTCAAAAATACAAGCCTTAATTGCCAAAGAAGTTGAGGCCATTCAAAATATCCCGATTGACGGAATTATTCAGAATGCAATAGAAATAATTTACGAACAAGTACACGTAAAACATGGAAAGGTGGTTGTTTCTGGCATGGGTAAAGCTGGTCAAATTGGTGTCAACATCGCTACGACGTTGGCCTCTACAGGCACTCCAGCTATCTTTTTGCATCCGAGTGAATCGCAGCATGGCGATTTAGGAATGGTACAAGAAAATGACATTTTACTTTTAATCTCAAACTCCGGAAAAACAAGAGAGATTATCGAGCTGGAGCACTTGGTAAAACGCATTTACCCAGAAATAAAAATCATCGGTTTAACCGGAAACCCGGAAGGTGAATTGGCGAATTTTAGCGATGTTACATTATTGACTGGCAACCCAAAAGAAATATGTCCCTTAGGCCTAGCGCCCACAACATCCACGACAGTGATGACCGTCGTTGGAGATGTTTTGGTGGTACTAATGGAAGAAAAAATAGGATTCACAAAAGAACAATATGCCCTAAGGCACCACAGCGGATACTTAGGCTCTAAAGCACGCGGTAATGAGTAAGTTTACACTGATAGCAGGGCCTTGCGCCATAGAAGACGACAACATGCCATTCATCATTGGGCGTGAAGTAAAACGCATTTGCGATGATTTAGGCATCAACTTCATCTTTAAAGGAAGTTACCGAAAAGCCAACCGCTCGCGCCTTGACAGCTTTACTGGAATTGGAGACGAGCGCGCTTTGGGCATTCTTCAAAATGTTGGGAAAGAGTTGGGCGTAGAGACCATTACAGATATACACGAAACAAACGAAGCTAAGTTGGTTGCCAAATATGTAGACAATATTCAGATTCCTGCCTTTCTATGCCGTCAAACAGAATTACTGTTGGCAGCAGGAAATACTGGAAAAGGCGTGAATATTAAAAAAGGACAATTCCTTTCTCCGGAAGCCATGATGTTTCCTTTGGAAAAAGTAAGAAGCACTGGTAACGAAAAAGTATGGCTTACAGAACGTGGAAATAGTTTTGGCTACACTGATTTAATTGTAGATGCCACAGCAATTACACGGATGAAAGCTTTAGGCGCTTTTACCATTATGGATTGCACGCATGCCGTACAAAAACCAAATAAAACAGAAGGTGTTACTGGTGGTGACCCTAGCATGATTGAAACGGTTGCTTTATCTGCAGTTGCCACAGGCGCAGATGGATTCTTTATGGAAGTGCACCCTGATCCTAAAACTGCAAAAAGTGACCCACACACCATGTTACAATTGGATAAATTGGAAGGCATTTTGACAAAAGCGATGAACATTAGAAAAGCTTTGAATGCTTAAAGAAAAAACCAAAAAGATAAAAATGCTCATTACCGATATTGACGGGGTAATGACAGATGGCGGCATGTACTTTAGCAGTACTGGCGAAGAGATGAAACGTTTTAGCGTGAAAGACGGAATGGCTGTTGGGCTGTGTCGCGATGCCGGTATCGACTTTGGATTTATTAGCGCCGGGCATTCTTTGGCACTCGTTGAAGCCAGAGCAAAAGTCTTAAAGGTAAACCACGTCTATGTAGGCTATACGCCAAAGATTGAAATCTTAAACCAATGGCTAGACACCCTCAATTTAAAAGCTGAAGATGTAGCCTACATTGGTGATGACCTGAAAGATATTCCGGTTATGGAGGCCGTTGGCATCAGTGCTTGTCCAGCAGATGCGGTAAAGCAAGTTGTTGCTATTGCGGATGTTGTCTTAACCAAAACTGGTGGACACGGTTGCGTCCGTGAGTTTGTTGAAGAGGTGTTACTTGTTAAATAAGTTCTTGCCACTCCGCTTTCTATTTTTCAAATAAAAACCATACGACCATTGGGAAAACAAGAGCGTTATGGTAGACGGAATAAAAACCAATGAAATACTGCTGCCGCAAAGCACTCTCCTAGAATTTTACGATTACAGTTTAAGCTACTTCTGTGAAAATTAGAATTCTTAACATTACTCAGCTTATTTCAGTTCTATGCTTTACGATGTTACCATTCTTACCGAGCCGCGCTACCTCAACCCCGAAATAACCTCAGACTATCTCGCCAATGTCATGCAAGAAGATACGCTTTTAAAAGAGGCTCTTGAAAATAGCGGGTTGCGTGTCACTCGAAAATGTTGGGACGATCCTGACTTCGATTGGCGCGAAACAAAATATGCCATCTTTCGCAGCACATGGGACTACTTCAATCGATTTCCTGTTTTTAAAGTTTGGCTAGACAAAGCTTCTGAACAAACCTCCTTATTGAATGCAAAGGAGATTATCTATTGGAATATGGATAAGCATTACTTGCTAGATCTAGAAAAAAAGGGCATCAACATACCCCCGACCTATTTTATAGAAACCGGTTCTAAACTCAGTTTAAAAGAACACCTCAGTACACTTTCGTGGGATGAGTTTATCTTAAAACCAGCCATCGCAGGAACCGCAAGACACACATATCTCTTTGCTAAAGATGAAGTGAAAAAGCATGAGGCGATTTACAAAGAATTGATTACCAAGGAAAGCATGCTGCTTCAGGAATACCAAAAGCAGATCACCGCGAAAGGAGAAATAAGCTTGGTATTGTTTGGCGGTAAATACAGCCATGCAGTTTTAAAACGGGCCAAAGCTGGTGACTTTAGAGTGCAAGATGATTTTGGCGGTTCGGTAAGCGATTACACTCCAAACACAGATGAAATAGCTTTCGCTGAAAAAGCTCTTGCTACTTGTGACCCAATGAAACCCATTTATGCGCGTGTTGATATATTTTGGGACAATCAAGATCAAATGTGCTTGGCAGAATTAGAAATGATTGAACCTGAATTATGGTTTAGAAGAAATAAAAAGGCCGCAGATATTCTTGCTAAAACTATCATTAATTTAATTAAATAAAAAAGCCGATGCAGTGCATCGGCTTTTTTTATATCTAAAATTTAACCTTTAATTATTCTACAATCGTCCATTGATTGTCTGCAAGTAAAGGCTCAGCTTGTTTAAACTTCACTTGCTTTTCCTCTCCTGTTGTCAAATTCTGAATTTTTACACGCTCATTACGCCCGTATTGTTTTTCAGTTTTAATGACCTGTTTTGGTCTTGGCGGTCTTTGCTGCTGTTGCTGTGCTGCTTGACCTTCTCCGCTTCCACCTTGTGCAATTTCTTGCGCTTCAGCATGACTGGTTTGCAAACCACTCATATCTGTTTTCTGTTGCACTGGCGCTTGACGCATTTGCGATGGATCAGGATGAGGTAAATCTCCTTTCATTAAGAAAGAAACGATTTCCTTGTTGGTCACATCTAACATATTTTGGAACAATTTGAAAGATTCGAACTTGTAAATTAGCAATGGATCTTTTTGCTCGTACTGTGCACCTTGAACATTCTGACGCAATTCATCCATCTCACGCAAGTGCTCTTTCCAGCTGTCGTCAATAATAGCAAGAACAATTCCTTTTTCGAAGTCCTTCGTCAACGTTTTTCCTTCAGAGTCGTAGGCCTCTTTTAGGTTAGTTGCCACCTGCATTGATTTTGCGCCATCGGTAAACGGCACTACAATGTTTTGGAAATTATTGTTCTTGTTGCTGTACACATTCTTTATGACTGGGTAAGCAACTTTAGCTATGCGCTCTGTTTTTTCTTGGTAGCCAGCAATGGCCTTATCGTAAACATGGCTCGTAACCTCATCTTCGCTTTTCGCATTGAAATCGTCTTCAGATATTTGACTGTCTAAGGCTAAAACGCGATACAACTCTAATTTAAACCCTTCGTAGTCTTTAGAAGGTTGAAATTCCGATACAATACTTCCGCATGTATCGTAAATCATATTTGAAATATCTACAGACAAGCGTTCTCCGAAAAGAGCATGACGTCTTCTTTTGTAAATCACCTCACGTTGAGAGTTCATTACATCATCGTATTCTAGCAAACGCTTACGCGTACCGAAGTTATTTTCTTCAACTTTTCTCTGCGCTCTTTCTATCGATTTCGAAACCATTCCATGCTGAATCATTTCGCCTTCTTCCAAGCCCATTTTATCCATGATGCCAGCGATTCTTTCGGAACCGAACAAACGCATTAAGTTGTCTTCTAGAGAAACATAGAATTGAGATGAACCCACATCACCTTGACGACCAGCACGACCTCTTAACTGACGGTCAACACGTCTCGAATCGTGACGCTCTGTACCTACAATGGCCAAACCACCCGCAGCTTTCACTTCGTCAGATAATTTAATATCCGTACCACGACCTGCCATGTTCGTTGCAATGGTTACCGTTCCCGGACGACCTGCTTCTGCAACAACATCTGCTTCTTTTTGGTGCAATTTCGCATTCAATACCTGGTGTGGTACTTTTTGAATTTTCAATGCTCTTGAAAGCAATTCTGAAATTTCAACAGAAGTTGTTCCCACCAAAATAGAACGTCCTTCATTACGCAATCTCACAACTTCGGTAATAACCGCGTTATACTTTTCACGTTTCGTTTTATAAACTTGATCTTGTCTATCGTCTCTTGTTATGGGGCGGTTGGTAGGAATAACAACAACATCCAATTTGTAGATTTCCCAAAGTTCACCCGCTTCTGTTTCTGCAGTACCCGTCATACCCGAAAGCTTGCTGTACATACGGAAATAATTCTGCAAGGTAACTGTGGCATACGTTTGCGTAGACGCTTCAATCTTCACGTTTTCTTTCGCTTCAATTGCTTGGTGAAGACCATCAGAGAATCTACGGCCATCCATTATACGACCAGTTTGCTCGTCTACAATCATCACCTTGTTTTCCATCAATACATACTCTGTATCTTTTTCAAACAATGCATATGCCTTCAACAACTGATTCATAGTGTGAACACGTTCGCTCTTCACACCAAAATTGGTCATCATTTCTGTTTTCTTAGCAGCTTTTTCGTCTTGATCTACATCAGATTTTTCAAGTATGGCAATTTCAGAACCGATATCCGGAAGCACAAAGAAATCCGCTTCGGTATCTGTGGATATTAAGTCAATTCCTAATTCAGAAAGATCTATTTGATTTTGTTTTTCGTCAATTGTAAAGTAAAGCTCATCATCTATGATGTGCATGTTTTTACTTTGCTCTTGCATAAACAAAGCTTCTGTCTTTTGAAGCAAAGCACGAACACCATCTTCACTTAAGAACTTAATGAGCGCTTTGTTTTTCGGCAATCCGCGGTAAGCGCGCAAAAGGTGCTTTCCACCTTCTTTTCCATCGCCTTCGCCAATTAATTTTTTAGCTTTAGACAACTCACCTTGCACAACCGTGCGTTGAGCTTGCATCAACTTAACCACGTATGGCTTCAAGGTATTGAAGCTCTCACGGTCTTTGTCGCCATTTGGTGTCGGACCAGAAATAATCAAAGGTGTACGCGCGTCATCCACCAATACAGAATCTACCTCATCTACAATGGCATAATTATGACCACGTTGAACCAAATCCTCTGGATTACGAGACATGTTATCTCTCAAATAATCGAAACCGAATTCGTTGTTTGTTCCAAACGTGATGTCAGCCAAATAGGCTTGCCTTCTTTCCTCAGAGTTTGGTTTATGGCGGTCAATACAATCTACGGTTAACCCGTGAAACTGGTAAATCGGCCCCATCCATTCGGAGTCACGTTTTGCGAGGTAATCATTCACTGTTACCAAGTGAACTCCTTTCCCGGTAAGGGCGTTAAGGTAAACCGGAAGCGTTGCAACCAAGGTTTTACCCTCTCCTGTGGCCATCTCTGCAATTTTACCTTGATGCAAAACAGAACCGCCAATCAACTGAACGTCGTAATGGATCATATTCCACGTAACAGGCGTACCTGCTGCATCCCAAATATTTTGAAAAGTGGCATCAGATCCTTTCACTGTTACGTGTGGATATCTAGCCGCAAGTTGCTCGTCCATTTCCGTAGCACGAACAGTTATTTCCTCGTTTTCTGTGAAGAGTTTGGCGGTATATTTAACCACAGCGAAAGCCTCAGGTAAAATCTCTTTTAGAGCAGCTTCATTTTTTTCGTAAGCCACTTTTTCAAGCTCATCTACTCTTTCATAAAACTGCTCTTTTTCAGTAAAATCAGAAGTTGCATCAATCTTTTCTTTTAACTCAGAAATCTCTTTGTTCTCTTCTTCGCTACTCTTAGCAATTATCGCTTTAAACCCTATGGTTTTTGCGCGCAGTTCATTTGCAGATAAACCTGCAATACTCGGTTCTACGGCTTTAATTTTATTTACTAAGGGTTGGAGTTCTTTCAAATCCTTTGCAGATTTGTCCCCAAATATTTTCTTTAAAAAATTTAACATGTCGTCATGTCTTTATCATTCACCATCAAGGCTCGCAAAAATAACTTTTAAGGGCTTGCAGGCTTTATATTTAAATGCAATTTCTATTAACGAAAAAAATGCCACAACAGGCATTTAGACAAAGTGTCAGAATTGAAAGTAAAAGGCGGTTAGCAAAGGTTTAGCAAAAATGCAAAAGCAAAAAAAAGCCGCCCTATTTGGCAGCTTTCTATATCGTTTTCAATATTCGTCTTCGTTCCAGAGGAAATCTTCCTCGGTAGGATAGTCTGGCCATATCTCAAGAATATTGTCATAAGCCTCACCTTCATCTTCTTCTAACGCCTGTAAATTCTCAACAACCTCAAGAGGTGCTCCAGTTCTGATGGCATAATCAACCAACTCATCTTTTGTTGCTGGCCAAGGCGCATCACTCAGATAACTTGCTAATTCTAAAGTCCAATACATCGTTAAACTATCTATTTTAATTTCTGCAAATGTAATTTTTTTACTCTCTTTTCCAAGCCGTCAAAAATAATCTCAGCGGCCTCTATTTTTTAGGAATCCAAGGAATTTCTTTAACCTCTTTATTGTGAGCAAAATAGCGCGCCAACACAAACAAGAAGTCGGACATTCGGTTTAAATACATAACGAATATTTCGTCTAATTGTTCCTTTTCAATCAACTCTACCGACCAACGTTCCGCTCTTCTACAAACAGTTCTGGCAATGTGACAATAACTCACAACGACATCTCCCCCTGGCAAAATAAATGTTCGCAATTGCGGCAACACTTTATTCATTTCGTCAATCTTATTTTCTAATGCCTTTATGGCAGCATCTTCAATTTTTGGTAACGGAATAATCTCTTGCCCTTTTTCTGAAGCAAGGTTCGAGCCTAAATCAAACAATTCAACTTGAATGGACCTTAAAAAGGTGACCATATCTTCATCTTCGCAAGAGTCGCCAATTAACCCTATCCAACTGTTCAGTTCATCGGTAGAACCATAAGCATGCAGACGAACATCATATTTAGAAACGCGAGAACCACCAACGAGCGATGTTGTTCCTTTGTCTCCGGTTTTGGTATAAATTTTCATAATTTTAAAATCTACTCTAAAGACAAAGAAAAACAAATAGCATTACAACTTAACTTACTTCTCTTATTTGAGCTTGACATGGTATAAAAATTGACTATAAAATTGCTTCAAGGTCGCGTGTACGATTTAAACTCAGCATTCTATTAAAAAATGGTTTTCATGGAAATTGAGCTTTCGTGAAAATGGATAGCTGAGAACTTGTTCGAAGATCCTCTAGCTGAACTTGGTGAAATAAACAGGAAGTTTTTTTTAAGTGCAAGCCATAACCTTTTTGGTTCTTTTTGGGTCAAGCCAAAAACGAACGTAAAAGAAGCCTTTCTGCTTTAAGACTATTCCACTCAAGCCGCGGAGGCTTTTCCTTTTTCATTGATAAGAAGGAAACATAAATCTAGGCTTACAATAAAAATCGCTCAAGCCCTGTGTAAAAAATGAGTTCGGCCGAGCGATCTCTTCAATTCTTCAGAGCTTCTCGGTCTCTCTATACTTTAGCTTTGCGCTCTGAGCTATTTTCTTGACGGCCAGCCTGTATTGAGGTTACGTTGTGTTTTCAACATTCGAAAATGACAATCAACAAAATAAAACCACATTTATCATTGCTATGAATTTACTCCATCGTAATATTGCAATATACATATTTAAAGCGATGGGTTTAACAAAAACGGATGCATTTACAAAAAGACAAAATATAGTGGCGGCCATTTGCAAGGCCCTAGGTCATCCCGCGCGTATTGCAATTTTAGAGCACTTAATACAAACAAACACGTGTATTACTGGCGATTTGGTAGAAGTTCTTCCTTTGTCTCAAGCCACAGTTTCACAACATTTAAAAGAATTGAAAAACATGGGTGTCATCCAAGGCACCATTGAAGGCACGAGTGTTTGTTATTGCATCAACGAAAGTAAATGGAATGAAATAGCACAAACTTTAAACCTGATGCTAAAAAGCTATAACCCCTCTTGTTGTTAATTTAAAAAATTTCAAAAAGATGAAAGCGGAAAAAGAATTAAAAGACCTCGTAAGAGATACATATACTAAAGTCGCCGATCAAAGCAAAGATTATAATGTTGCTACTTGCTGTGGCACTACTGCCGTAAGCGATGAAAATTTTAGCATCATGGCAGAAGACTATTCAAAAATGGATGGCTACAACGAAGACGCTGATTTGGGCTTAGGCTGCGGTCTTCCTACTCAATATGCTAAAATTAACGAAGGTGATACCGTCATAGATTTAGGGTCTGGCGCTGGAAACGATGCGTTTATAGCCAGACACGAAACGGGTGCATCGGGTAAAGTTTTGGGGATTGATTTTACACCTGCAATGATTGCCAAAGCAAGAATCAATGCAGATAAAAGAGGCTTTAACAACGTTGAATTCCGCGAAGGCGATATTGATAATATGCCCGTGGCAGAAAACACTGCAGATGTGGTGGTCAGCAATTGTGTGCTAAACCTAGTGCCAAACAAGCAAAAGGTAATGGACGATATGTTCAGAGTTTTAAAGCCTGGTGGACATTTTTCTGTATCGGATATAGTTCTAAGAGGTGAGTTACCCGAAGGGCTTATTAACAATTCTGAGATGTATGCCGGCTGTGTTTCTGGAGCCATTCAACTGCGCGAATACATTGGCGCCATTGAAAACGCTGGATTCAAAAACGTTGAAATCCAAAAAGAAAAAACCATTCAATTGCCAGACGATATGCTGTTAAAGTATTTGGACGCCTCACAAATTGAAGAGTTACAACAGCGTAAAACAGGTATTTTCAGTATTAGCGTTTACGGTGAAAAACCAGGCGATAATCAGAAGAAAATACTGAACTTAAAAGAACTGCAAACTGTAGGTTCAGAATCTGATTGCGGCTGCGGACCAACTGGATGTTGTTAATTAAATCAAGAATTAAGTATCAAGGCTTGAGACATTATGTTCTTGCGTATTGATACTTTTATCTTAATACATAATACTATTTCATGTCAAAAAAGAAACTCAAATTCTTAGATCGCTATTTAACACTTTGGATATTTTTAGCAATGGCCGTAGGCGTTGGAGCGGGTTTTTTATTTCCATCGATAGCTGGGAGCATAGAAGGAATGTCTAGCGGCACAACAAACATTCCAATTGCAATTGGTTTGATTTTAATGATGTACCCTCCTTTGGCAAAGGTGAATTACAAAACTCTACCTACGGTCTTTAAAGACACAAAAGTATTGAGTATGTCGCTAGTGTTGAATTGGATTGTTGGTCCGGTTTTGATGTTCGCTTTGGCCATTATCTTTTTAAGAGATCAACCGGAATACATGATTGGCTTAATTTTAATTGGACTGGCACGATGCATTGCCATGGTGATTGTCTGGAACGAATTAGCAGATGGAAGCCGAGAATATGCCGCTGGCTTAGTCGCCATCAACAGTATTTTTCAAGTCTTCTTTTACAGTGTTTATGCCTGGTTCTTCATCACCTATTTACTTCCGTTCTTTGGCTTTGAAACCTTAGAAATAAACATCTCCATCGGCATGATTGCCGAAAGTGTAGCCATCTATCTTGGTATTCCATTCTTAATGGGAATTTTAAGTCGCATCATCTTTATCAAAGCAAAAGGCGAAGAGTGGTACAATCAAGTTTTTGTTCCAAAAATCTCTCCAATTACATTGATAGCGCTGCTTCTAACCATAGTGTTAATGTTTAGCCTAAAAGGGGAAATGATTGTAGAAATTCCATTGGATGTTGTTCGTATTGCAATTCCATTGCTTATCTACTTTGTGGTCATGTTTTTAATCAGCTTTTTTACAGCGAAGAAATTGGGAGCTGGCTACAGAGAAAACGCATCTATTGCTTTTACTGCTACTGGCAATAATTTCGAGCTCGCCATTGCTGTGGCCATTGCGTTGTTTGGCTTAAATTCAGGTCAAGCGTTCGCCGGAGTTATAGGGCCTTTAGTGGAAGTACCTGCTTTGATTCTCTTGGTGAATGTAGCAGCAAAATTGAAAAAGAAATACTATCCAAAACAGATATGATTATCAAGACATTAGAATGAAGACTATCCACAAAATTCCCCTTCAAATATGAAGGGGTGTCACGAAGTGACGAGGTAGTTAAAAGATTGGTAAAACCCTTCTACCTTTTCAAGGCATCTCCCCTTGAAAAAAGCGGAGAACATTAAATTACAAATACAATGAAAAACATACTCGTTCTCTGCACAGGAAACAGTTGCAGAAGTCAAATGGCTCATGGCTATTTAAACGAATTTACAAAAGGAAAAGCAACCGTTTACAGTGCAGGTGTTGAAACGCATGGCCTCAATCCAAGAGCGGTTTGGGTAATGAATGAAGAGGGCATTGACATTTCAAACCACACTTCAAACCACATTGATGATTACAAAAGCATTGACTTTGATCTGGTGTTGACCGTTTGCGATCACGCTCGGGAAACCTGCCCTTGGTTTCCGAGCGGTGCCGAACTTATTCACCACAGTTTTTCAGACCCTTCAAAATTGAAAGGCTCAGAAGACGAAATAAAAGCTGCTTTTAGAAAAACACGTTCGGAGATAAAGGACTATTGTAAAAGCATGGCTGAGCTGATTTAAGAATGATTCTCAAGTCAATAAAAAATGGATCTCCTTTAGTCACTGAACCTCTAGAACAAAACAATCTTTCTTTAGTAGGAAGAATGGATAAAAACGTTCAGTTTTTTGCCATGTACGATAAAGAAGAGGTTATAGGCGTTGGTGCATTTACTATTTGTAATGGGTTTGTAATGCTGCGAAGTGTTTGCATAAGTCATAGATATCAAAAAAGGGGGCTTGGCAATGTGCTTTGCAAGCAGCTATTCATAAAAGCCAAAGAGCTGGGCTTAGAAGATATTTATCTGCTCACAGATACTGCTGAAGCATTTTTTAAAAAGCAACAATTCAATACAATTAACAGAAAGAAATTGCCAACGGCTCTCGAAAACAATGTTTTAGTTCAAAGCGCGTGCTCAATGAGCTCTATTGTTATGCACAGAAAAGTTTAATGTTTCTTCTTCTTTTTTTTATGCTTAGGCTGATAATCTAAACTCGATTGGAAGTATTCTTTCCATAGAATCACCACCAAAGATTTGCCGTCAATGTCCCAATTCAAAATAATATTTGCATCACTTTGTGATTCTGATTTTGGCGGCAAAGCTGAACCTTCAGCAATCAAATCTTGATCTTTTACATAGAGTTGATTTAAAACGAACTTCTTATAAGTGGCATCGTAAAAAATGACCAAGCGCTCATCCGTTATTGTAAAGTCCATGTTGGAGTTATGCAAAAACAATTCCGCTGTAACTTTGGGTTCTTCTATTTCACCATCGTTGTAGTTAAACATCATTTTCCCAGTCTTGGCGATGTAATCTAGGTTGGTGTTATGTGGATGATTCTTCCCCAATTTTAACCCAGCATTTGGGCTAGTGTTAGGATTTGAAGATTGCGCAAAAATGAAAAAAGAACAAAAGGTAAAGAGGGCTAAGAGTGAAGTCTTCATACCCAAATCTAAGATTTTATAAGCAACATTTTCTTTTATTCAGACTTCTAATTTCTGATTCTATCCGCTTCCACTTTCAATTCTTCGAGCATTGTACTATCAGCAAAACTCAATGGCAATTGATTTGGACGCAACAAGTTTGGTGATTCAATGGGGTTAGCACTTAAATCAAACAATGCCTCGTTTTGATTTTCAAATAAAATGTACTTGTGACTTGCGTTTCGAATAGCATAATCAGAAGAGCTGTTCTTGGCTATTTCGGTATAGCTGAATTGTCTTTCTGTAGTTTCTGTATTCACCGAATTCCAAAAACTCATACTCGTATTGGGTATTCCACCTTGTAAATTGGAAGTGCCTACTATTTCTGAAATAGTGGCAAACATATCTACTGAACTCACCAGCTCATCTTCTCGTGATTGCATTCTATTGACGCCAGCGCCAGAAACTACTAAGGGCACATTTACGCCTCCTTTGTAAACAGAACCTTTCGCTCTTTGCAATATATACTCTTGCACAACAGCTCCGTCCGTGCCATTGTCACCAATAAAAATTATTACCGTATTTTCCTTTTCTTCAGGGGTTAACGATGCAACAACTCGTCCCATTTCATGATCTAAGGCTTCGCACATCGCCATGAAATAAGGCAACGGATTAGCATCTATACTCGCTTGATCTTGCGGTAAATTCCCTTGACTGTGCAAGCTGTCAGGAGGTAAATGAAAAGGGGTATGAGGTGCATTGTATGCCAACCATAAAAACCATGGTGTATCTTGATTTTTTACCCACTCAATAGATAAATCTGTCAACTTAGAAGTAGAATATTCGGTTGACGTTGACGTCTGACCATTCTCTACCAAATTCCACCTTGTATAACTCGGCACGCCACCTAAAAGCATTCCGGCATAATAATCCGCTCCAGCGGAAATTGGATGGTTTTCATCTTTAGACAAATGCCATTTCCCAATGACGGCTTGACTATAACCTAACGGTGCCGCCTGAGTTATGTGTTGCTGCAATGTGTATTCAGAATATGCTAGTTCATCTCCTACCTGTAACACGTTTGTTTCGTGACCATATTTCCCTGTTATCAATGTGGCCCTTGTCGGGGAGCACGTTGGACTCACCCAAAAGTTATCGAAGGTTACGCCTTCATTCATTAATTTTTGAAGGTTGGGCATTGCTGGTTTTACAGTTCCAAATGGATAATTCGGGCACGCATCTAAACCGAAATCATCAGCAATGATTAAAAGTACATTGGGAGGCATTTTGTCTGCTGGGGTTTCAACAGGTGAATCTTTCTTGCACGAAAAGACAATAAGAGATAGAGCAATGAAACTAAGTACAGGCAATCCTTTCATTCGAGCGCATTTCACTTTTGGACTCTCACAAGTGTGTAAGGTTTAATTGAGCTCTTCAAAATAAACATCATTACTCACTTGCCTATTGTAATCGCTTTGCCAGCGGATAAACCCTACTACCGATAGAATCGTTAATAATCCGGAATAGGCCGCATAGAAGTATATCTCTTTTGAAGCGTATAAATAAATCGTCATCAAATTCAAGATGATCCAATAGATCCATCCGCTTAGAATTTTATGGGCCTCTAGAAAGCTAGCAACAAAACTGAAACTCGTTGTAAAGGCATCGTAATAAGGGCTTTCGGCATCTGTTTGAGATGAAAAGAAAAGACCCAACCCCATTGTCCCCATGAGTCCAGCTAGAATAGCGAGAAGATGATTGAGCATTTCCCAACGTCTAATCGGAACCCCCTTGTGATCTTTTGTATACCACTTCACCCAACCGTAAATACCAACAGCCACATAAAATGCGTAGAGTATAGATTCAGAGTATAACTTCGCCTCGATGAAAATTACAATACTTAAAAGTGAGCCTAAAATCCCAAACAACCAACACCATATATTTTGGCGCATCATTAAGACGACATATATCAAACTCAATGCAACTCCAAGAATTTCTAAATACCCCATACTTGATTAAAAAGATGAGCAAAGATGTAATAAGCCAATTGAAAAACGAAGGACTATTTGTATTTGATAAACCAGCCATAAATGATGCAGAAGTTAAAGCCCGTTTTCAATCGTTTTTTTAAAAAAAGATGGATTACAAACAAAGCTTTTTGCAATGTTATTTCGATTTTGCTTTTGACGGGTATTCTTATCAAGGTCATGAGGACAGCAGCAACCAAAGCTATGACGACCTACTCGATACTTTTGTTTTTTCAGACTTGAGGCCGATTGAAAAGTTTCCAGAGGCGTTTCATTCGTATTTAAACCATGGCTGGAAAGATTCAGTTGCAGAAATTGAGACGATAGAAGCCACTTTAATTGAAGACCTGAAACTTGACATTGATCAAAAAAACTTGGCGCATATGGCTTCTTGTAATTACTACCCCCCTACTGAAAGTTTTAAAAACCCAGCCAGAGAAAACACACGTTTGTCTTCACATCCAGATGTTTCACTTTTTACTGTTTTTCCTTTTGGCGTTGAAAAAGGGTTTAGCTTTCAAAGTCCAAATAGAGAATGGGTTGAGTTAGAGGCGAACAACCATTGGGGAAATCAAAGCCCTAAATCACAAAGTGGTCTTATCGCAAAACCGAAAGGCAGAACGTTTTTCATTTGCGTATTTTTCTATTCCGAGGCAAAACACTTCATGGACATGTTTTGAAAAAAACTATTTCTGCGGAAGGGTATTTTGAGAAATATTTAGCTCTGTTTTAACCCCCTCTGCCGCTTCGCAGCATCTCCCCCCTCAAAGGGGAGAACTAACCTAGACGATAATAATTCCCAAAAAAAAGCCCCCCTTTTTGGTAGCCTTCTTTTCTTTGATCTAAAAATCTAAGAGTCTAAACTTCTACTTAATACGCTCTTTCCGTTCTTCCTTCTACGTAATACATAAACGCTTTATTCACAACTCTGTTTCCTCCTGGAGTTGGGAAATCGCCTGTAAAGTACCAGTCGCCTGGGTGATTTGGACAAGCTTCATGTAACGTTCCAATCGATTGGAAAATAATCTCAAGGTCGGCTCTCATTTCTTCTGGCCTTAACATTTCGGCGATCTTAGCAGAAATTTCAGAAGGTGTAAACGGATCGTATATCTCCTTTACATAATTAACCACTTCGGTATCTTCAAAACCGACCTGTGCTTTTGCTTTTTTATAGACTTCTTGAATGCGACCTTCCATGCCTCTGTCTTTCAACAGCTCTACTGCCGCTCTAAAGGCGATAAAATCTCCCATTTTAGCCATGTCAATCCCATAACAATCGGGATATCTGATTTGCGGTGCAGAAGAAACAACAACAATTTTCTTAGGATTTAGTCTGTCTAGGATTCTTAAAATTGATTGCTTTAACGTTGTTCCTCTTACAATGCTATCGTCTATTACAACAAGGTTGTCTTCTGGTTTAACTATACCATAAGATGTATCATAAACGTGAGAAACCAATTCGTCTCTCGAAGAATCTTCAGCAATGAAAGTTCTTAGTTTAACATCCTTCCAAGCTATCTTCTCCACACGTAATCTTTCACCTAAAATTTCGCGAACAGTCTCTGCACTTAACTGACGACCTCCATTTAAAATGGCGTTTTTTTTCTTTTCATTAAGATGAGCTTCTAAACCGTCCTTCAATCCGTAAAATGAAAGTTCAGCCGTGTTCGGGATAAAAGAAACAACTGTATTTTTTGTATCGTAATCAACAGATTTCAAAACGCGGTCTGTTAAACTTCTACCGAGCTCAAGGCGCTCTTTATAAATGTCTTTATCGTTCCCACGTGAGAAATAAATACGCTCAAAAGAGCAGGCTTTATTTTCTAGAGGTGCATTAATCTCATGTAAATCGTATTGCCCATCTTTCTTTATGATCAACGCATTCCCTCTAGGAATCTCATGAATGGTTTCCATTGGCACATTGAAAGCTGTTTGAATAACTGGTCTTTCAGAAGCAACCACAACCACTTCGTCATCTGCATAATAAAATGCAGGACGAATACCATTGGGATCTCTCAACACAAAAGCATCTCCATGACCAAACAATCCCGCCATAGCGTAACCGCCATCCCATTTTTTGGATGCATTGATTAAGATTTCAGGAATATCTAAAGCTTCGGCAATTTTGCCAGAAATATCTCTTTTCTCTAAACCTTCATTTTTGAATTTAGCATAGAGTTCTTCGTTGGCCTCATCTAAAAAGTGACCAATTTTTTCCATTACGGTAATGGTATCTGCTTTCTCTTTTGGATGTTGTCCTAAATCAACCAATTGATCAAACAACTCATCTACATTCGTCATGTTGAAGTTTCCAGCAACAATCAAATTCCTGGTCATCCAGTTATTCTGACGCAAAAATGGGTGACAGGCTTCGATGGCATTTTTGCCATAGGTACCGTAACGCAAGTGTCCTAAAAATAATTCGCCAGAAAATGGAGTGTTGTGCTTCAGCCAAATTGGATCTTTCAGCTTTTCAGGATCGCCTCCTGAGCGGTCTTGAAACGTATTATTTATATGCTGAAAAATTTCTTGAATGGGCTTCGGGTCGATAGACCTTTTGCGACTGATGTATCTTTCACCTGGAGCAACATCTAATTTAATGTTGGCGATACCAGCGCCGTCTTGTCCTCGATTGTGCTGCTTTTCCATCAACAAATACATTTTGCTGAGGCCGTAAAACGCTGTACCGTATTTTTCTTGGTAATAAGTCAGTGGCTTGCGCAATCTTACCATTGCTATTCCACACTCGTGCTTGATGGGATCA
>ERZ1048872.596-NODE-596-length-38067-cov-7.100968_pt1 | contig 38067 bp, 28 predicted proteins | sample MGYA00383100_ERZ1048872 | MGnify/ENA primary metagenome ERZ1048872 (study PRJEB29581, sample SAMEA5548370) | metagenome | biome: marine; feature: coastal; material: water | depth 50 m | study: Short-term variability in the microbial, nano- and picoplankton...
AATAATTCCAATTTTAATAGATATATTTGAATGTTTTATGAAAAAATTTTTTATTCAAATAGCGGTATTCTTAATTATTAATTTTTCTTGGGGCCAAGTTGATTTTTCTTCCTCTTGGGAGGATTTTTACTCCTACAACAATGTTAAAGATTTTGTAAAGGTAGACAATAGTATATATGCACTAGTTGAAAACGCAGTATTTATATACGATATAACTACAGAAAATGTTCAAAAAATGTCATCCGTTAATGGGTTATCTGGAGAAAGTACTTCAAGTATTTATTATAGTAAGTCAACCAAAAGAATTATCATAGGTTACAATTCAGGAATGCTTGAAATAATTGACGAAAATTTTAATATAACCGTTGCAAAAGACATTGTTAATTTTAATTTTTCTGGAAGTAAAAGTATTAATGCTATAACTGAATATAATGATATGTTATATTTATCAACTTCTTTTGCAGTTGTTGAATATGACATTGTTAATTTCCAATTTGGAGATACATTTTTTATTGGCCCAGCCTCAAGCGAAATTTTAATAAATGAAGTTGAAGTTATAAATAATGAAATTTATGCAGCAACTGAGAATGGAATTTTTGTAGCAGATGTAAACAGCCCAAATTTAATTGATTATAAAAACTGGATTCAATATTCTAGTGGAAATTACACTTCATTAGAAATTTTTAACAATAAAATTTACACATCGAAGTCTAAGGATTTATATCAATTTGAAAGTGGTGGGCTTACCAGTTTGAAGCGTTATTCTCAAAATATTCTTTCATTAAAAGCATCTACAAATAGTTTAGCTATTTCTACTAAAAACAGTGCTTCTTTTATTGATACTAGCAATATTGAAATACAAAACTATACTTCAAATTCAACCGATGAGTATTTTTTTAATTTAAATACAGCATTTTTAGAACAAGATGTTATTTATTTAGGAACGCAAGAGTTTGGAATACTCCAAAATAATATTGCTAATTTACCTAGCTTAAATGAAACTCATCCTGAAGGTCCAACATCAAATCTTCCTTTTTCAATTGCCGCAAAAGAAAATCATTTATGGGTGGTATATGGTTATTATGATGCTTCATACACACCAAAAAATGGAAAATACTCAATAAGTCATTACAATGGAACTAATTGGTTAAACAAACCCTATAGTGATTTTAATGTTAAAAATTTAGTAAATGTAACTTTTGATCCTAATAATATAAATAAAGTGTATATAAGCTCTTGGGCTGCAAGTAATCCTAATGACATTTCAAACACAGGAGGAATGTTGATAGTTGAAAATGATGAAATTTTAGATTTTTGGAATTATACGAATAGTGAATTGGAAGAGATTTTTTTACCTCAATACCCAAATTATAAAACCACTAGAATTAATGGCTCAGCTTTTGATGCTCAAGGAAATTTATGGATTGCCAATGCGTGGGTAGATAATATGGTGAAAAAATACGATGTAAATGGAGGTTGGTCTAGTTTTGAAATGAGCTCAGTGCTCACTAATACAGCTCGAGGTTTGAATGAACTTGCTATCGATAAAACAAATACAATATGGATTGGAACAAGGAGAAATGGTGTATTGGCTTTTAATGAAAATGGCAATAAAAAAACGTCATTAATTACAGAGTCCACAAAAGGTTCACTGCCAGATTTAAATGTACGCACAGTAAAAGTTGATGCAAGTAATAGAATTTGGATTGGAACACAAAAAGGTTTAGTAGTATATTATAATGCTGCCAATATATTTAATGAAACTATAGTTGACGTTGAGCCAATAATTATTTTAGATGATGGAATTCCAAAAAAGTTATTAGGTGATCAAGTCATAAATTCTATTGCAATTGATGGTGCAGATAATAAATGGTTTGGAACAGAGTCAAGCGGAATTCTTCAAACTAATCCGGATGGAACAAAAATTTTAAATCAATTTAACAAAACAAACTCACCTTTACCATCAAATAAAATTCAAAAAATTTCAGTTGATAAAAGTACAGGTAAAGTGTTTTTTGCAACTGATAAAGGAATTGTTACTTTCAATAGTAATGTAGCAACGTATAGTGAGAGCCTTCCTGAAGTATATGCATTTCCTAATCCTTCAGTTAAATCAAATGAATTTATTACCATTGACGGCAGAAATGGTGCTCATTTACCAAACGGAACTAATGTTAAAATCTTAGATGCTGCAGGTAATTTAGTGTACGAAACTAATGTAGAAGAAGGTCAGGAGTTATTTGGAGGTAAAGTAATTTGGGATAAAACCAATTTAGCCGGTTCTAAAGTTGCTTCGGGCGTTTATATAGTTCTCTTAACAGCTAATGAAAATACCGAAACTACCACAACTAAAATTGCTATTATCAATTAAAAATGGTTGAAAGTACCAAGGCAATAGTTATCAACACCATTAAATACGGAGACACAAGTTTAATAGTTACTTGTTATACTGAAATACGCGGTATAAAAACATATATGTTAAAAGGTGTATTGAAGTCAAAAAAGTCAAAAATTAAAGCAGCATATTTCCAGCCTTTAACAATTCTTAACTTAATCGCAAGCCACAACAGTAAAGGAAACTTAAATACTTTGAAAGAAGTTGAAGTAGCCTATTTTTACAATTCGTTATATACCAATATTAAAAAGCAAGCCATTACTTTATTTCTGGCTGAAATATTATATTTCTCATTAAAAGAGGAAGAAAAAAACAGTATTTTATTTCAATATTTAGAGACTGCTTTTATGTGGTTAGATACTCATGAAGATGTTGCAAATTTTCATTTATTATTTCTGTTGAATTTAACCAAGTTTTTAGGATTTTATCCAAAATTAGTCAATGAAAGTTATTTATATTTCGATTTAATGGAGGGTGCTTTTACCAATAAAAAAACAAATACAACTATTTCTGGAGAGAAATTGAATCAGTTTAAAAAAATCTTAGGCATAAATTTTGATGTTATCCATAAAGTCAATTTTAGCGCCTCAAATAGGCAAGAAGTATTGATGATTTTAATTCAATATTTTCAACTACATTTGGAAGGATTTAAAAAACCAAAATCGTTAAATGTTTTGAAATCAATTTTTAGTTAAAGATGAATTTAAGACTTATTTTATTATTAACTTTCTTTGTTAATACACTTCATTCTCAAAAGGTAAAAGTCCTTGAATATGGCACTAATTTCCCTATTGAGAATGTAACTATTTATAACGACAGTAAAAGGGACGTTGTATATTCTAACAAAAATGGAATAGCAGATTTAAGCGATTTTAAAGAATTTGATATTATTTCATTTAATCATCTTTCGTATGTTGAATATGAAATTCTAAAAAAGGAATTAGCCGTTGTTGAATTTGTAATTTATTTGATAAAAAAAGCGGAACAATTAGATGAAATTGTATTATCAGCTTCAAAAGGCAGTGAAAAGCGAAGTAGGATTGCCGAACAGGTAGTAATTGCTTTTAATAATGATATTAAAAAAATTGCTCCTCAAACATCGGCTGATTTATTAGCAAATTTACCCGGAGTCAAGGTACAGAAATCTCAATTTGGTGGAGGAAGTCCAGTTTTAAGAGGAATGGAAGCTAACCGAGTTTTATTAGTAGTTGATGGTGTTAGAATGAACAACGCAATTTATAGAATGGGGCATTTGCAAAATGCTATTACTGTATCTCCAAATACTATTGACAGAACCGAGGTTATTTTTGGACCTTCATCGGTTATTTATGGTTCTGATGCTTTGGGAGGTGTAATTCATTATTACACAAAAACACCTAAAACCAGTACAACAAAACAATTAAATTCTTCATTATTTTCAAGATTTGGTAGTGTAAATAATGAAATTACTTCAGCAGTAAACATTGAATTTAGAAATAAAAAATGGGCATCTTTCACTAGCATTTCCCACAGTAAATTTAGCGATTTACGAATGGGTAAAAATCGTAATCATGGCTATAATAATTGGGGGAAAGTGTTCGAATTTTCTAACAATTCTAATAATTTTTATAGCGAAACTCCTGTTGTGAACTCAAATAGTAACATACAAAAAAATACAGGACACGATCAATCAGATTTTTTGCAAAAGTTTACGTTTCCAATATCCTCAAAAACCAATTTATTATTCAACATTCAATATTCAAAATCTTCAAATATTGACAGATTTGATAAGTTAGCTGAATATTCTGATGAACAATTAAAATATGCAGAATGGTATTACGGTCCGCAAAAAAGATTACTACTGTCATCACAACTTAAATTGAATCCCGGAAAAAAATGGGTCGAAAAAGGTACAATTACGGCAGCTTTTCAAAATATTAAAGAATCAAGAGTCCAACGAAAATTTACAAGTTTAAATCGTTCTTATAGAAATGAAAACGTAGATGTTTTAAGTGTTAATGGCGACTTCCATGTGCCACTTGCAAATGATAAAAATAGAATGTTGTCTTATGGTTTTGAAGCAACCCATAATAAGGTAAACTCGAAAGCATATGGAAAAACGTTGGATGTATATAACAATACGATTGTTGGATTTTCAGATACTTTTAATGTGCAATCACGTTATCCTGATGGCGGTAGTACCTATACAAGTTTTGCAACCTATTTAAATTACAGGCAAGATATAAATTCAAAAACTACATTAAATACAGGTATACGATATAACAACACCTATTTAACTGCAAAATGGATTGATGATACATTTATAACCTTACCAAGTTTTGATATCTCATTAAATAACTCAGCAGTTACTGCAACTATTGGTTATGCTTTTAAACCTACAAAAAACTGGCAGTTTAATACAGTAGTTTCATCAGGTTTTAGATCTCCAAATATAGATGATGTTGGTAAGGTTAGAGAAAAATCGGGTAATGTAACTGTTCCAAATATATATTTGAAACCTGAATATGCGTATAATTTTGAAACCGGAATTTTAAAGTATTTCAACAATAAACAATTTCAGGCAGGATTAAGTGTTTACTATACATTATTGGATAATTATATATCTCGTAATGATTTTGAAATTGAAAATTCAAGTAGTATTTTATATGAGAATGAATTAGGGAATATTGTAGCAAATATTAATAATGATAACGCTTATATATTTGGGAGTACTTTTAGTTTTAAAGGAAAAATGAATAATATTTGGTTTACCAATGGCTCGGTAACTTATACCAAGGGAAAAACGTATGATACTAAGTTACCGCTATCTTCAATTCCACCTTTATTTGGGATGCTTGAAATAGGTTTTGAAAAAGAAAGAATTCAAGCATCGGTAAATTGGAAATTCAACTCAAAAAAAGCCCTAAAAGATTATAATTTAATTGAAGGAATTGATAATATTGAACAAACACCTTTAAATCAAAATACAGGATTGTATGAGGGGAGTCCTGCCTGGAATACACTAAATGTAAGCGCTAAGTATGAGTTGAATAAATCCCTTTCTTTATTTTTAAATTTGGATAATATATTTGACATCCACTATAAGGAGTTTGCTTCTTCTATTAGTACCCCAGGGCGAAATATTTCAGTTTCTTTTTTCTTAAAATTATAATATTTAAGAAAATTTTATTTAAAAGCCGCAATTCCCGTAATATCCATTCCTGTAATTAATAAATGAATATCGTGTGTGCCTTCATAAGTAATAACACTTTCTAAATTCATCATATGACGCATAATAGAATATTCTCCTGTTATACCCATTGCTCCTAATACCTGTCGTGCCTCTCTGGCTATTTTTAAAGCCATATCTACATTATTTCGTTTTGCCATAGATATTTGAGCCGTAGTTGCTTTTCCCTCATTTTTAAGTGTTCCCAATCTCCAGGTTAACAACTGTGCTTTGGTGATTTCAGTAATCATTTCAGCCAATTTCTTTTGTTGTAGTTGGTAAGCTGCAATAGGTTTTTCAAATTGAATTCGTTCTTTAGCGTAACGCAAAGCAGTATCATAACAGTCCATAGCAGCCCCAATAGCCCCCCATGCAATTCCGTAACGAGCAGAATCTAAACAGCCAAGAGGCGCACCTAACCCGTCTTTATTTGGTAAAATATTTTCCTTCGGAATTTTCACATTATCAAATATCAATTCTCCTGTTGATGAAGTTCTCAATGACCATTTGTTATGAGTTTCAGGAGTTGAAAAACCATCCATTCCCCGCTCTACAATAACGCCTTTAATACGTCCTTCTTCATTTTTAGCCCAAACAACTGCAATATCAGCAAATGGAGCATTTGAAATCCACATTTTAGCACCATTCAACAAATAATAACCACCCATATCTTTAATATTTGTGACCATTCCGCCTGGATTTGAGCCATAATCTGGTTCTGTCAAGCCAAAACAACCCATAAATTCACCACTTGCCAGTTTTGGCAGGTACTTTTTACGCTGTTCTTCACTTCCATATTTATAAATAGGATACATTACTAATGATGATTGAACTGAAGCTGTTGAACGCACTCCTGAATCACCACGTTCAATTTCTTGCATAATTAATCCATATGAAATTTGATCTAATCCTGCTCCGCCATATGCTGAAGGAATATAAGGCCCGAAAGCACCAATTTCAGCTAAACCATTTATAATTGAGTTTGGAAACTTTGCCTTTTGAGCAGCTTCTTCAATAATTGGAGATACTTCACGTTTTACCCATTCTCTAGCGGCATCTCTTACTAATAGATGTTCTTCGGTCAACAACTCATCCAATTGATAATAATCGGGTGCTTGAAATAAATCTTGAGACATTTAAGTTTAAATTTTAGGTTATACACAAAGTTAATAATTAAAGTTTTAAGTTTTTATTTGAATGTAAGATATGAATATTGAGTATTAAGATGTGAGAAATTTGAATTAATAAAAATTCAATATTCATTAGTCAACATTTATTTATCCAAACTTTAACGTACTTTTGCTAACTCTAATGATTGATGACCTTATAATGAAATATACATTAGGAAAAGAAGAAAAATTAAAAAGTAAAAAGCTAATTGAACAGTTATTTTTAGAAGGAATAAGAGTAAAATCGTATCCTATTCAATTAATTTACTTAGAAAAAAACCACAAGGCTGAGTTTCCTATACAAGCAGGCTTTTCAGTTCCTAAAAGAAATATTAGATTAGCTGTAAACAGAAACAGAATTAAGCGTGTATTACGTGAAATATACAGATATAATAAGTTTGGGTTTTCTGAAAAAATAGAAAAAAAATACATTTTTATGTTCATTTATATGGCGAAAGAGGAAATAAATTATTCCAATTTAGAAGTGTCATTTTTCAAATTACTTGAAAAATTTTCAACTAAAATTGAAGACTATGAAGCGCAAAATTAAAAAACGAATAGCGGGAATTTTAGTTATTGTATTTGTTGTAATTTCTATTAGTTTTCAATCTAATTTTTTTGAAATAGCCAAACAAATTGATATTTATACAACCATGTTTAAAGAGTTGAACATGTATTATATTGATGAGGTTAACCCCGCTAAACTTACTGAGAAATCCGTCAATTATATGTTGAGTAATTTAGACCCTTATACTAGATATTTTGATGAGCAAGGTGTAGAAGATTCCCGAATACTTTCAACTGGAGAATATGGTGGAATAGGAGCTGTTTCTCGCTATAAAAATAAGATACTTACCATTCGTGAAATTTTTAAAAATTCACCTGCTCAAAAATCTGGAATAAAACCTGGCGATAAAATTATAAAAATTGATGATGTTCTGGTAAGTGATTTTGAAGGTAAAGGAATTGAAAACCTACTAAATGGTTTGCCCAATACTAAAGTAACTGTTGAAATTAAACGCCAAGATATAAAGCAAATTATTGAAATTGTGCGTAAAAAAATTGAAATAAATCCAGTTCCACATTACGCCATGTTAGATGATGAGGTTGGGTATATTTCGTTTACCAAATTCAATAAAAAAGCTTCAAACGAAGTGAAAAAGGCATTTCTAGCATTGAAAGACGAAGGCATGAAAAAGCTTATTATTGATGTACGAAGTAATCCAGGAGGCTTGTTAAATGAAGCGGTGAATATTGCTAATTTTTTTATTCCAAAAGATAAAATTATAGTTACTACTAGAGCAAAAATTGAAAAATGGAGTAACACTTTTAAAACACGTTTTAAACCTATAGATTTGGAAATACCAATAGTTGTTTTGGTGAATAAAAGATCCGCATCTGCTTCAGAAATTTTAGCAGGTTCATTACAAGATTACGACAGAGCCGTAATTATTGGAGAACGTTCTTTTGGAAAAGGTTTAGTTCAACGTTATCGCAGCCTTTCATACGGAACTCAAATGAAATTAACCATCTCAAAATATTATACACCAAGTGGAAGATGTATTCAAGAACTAGATTACACAAATAGAGACGATAAAGGGAACATTCCAAAGTTTTCGGACTCGGGACGAAAGGAATTTAAAACGGAAAACGGAAGAATTGTTTTTGGTGGCGGTGGTATTATGCCTGATATTAAAATTAAAAAGCCTAAAACTACCAAAACTACTGAAACATTGTTGAAATCTGATGCGTTTTTTAAATATGCGTCCAATTACTTTTACAAAAATCCTACTATTTCTGAGCCGCAACAATTCAATTTAACCACAAAGGAATTCGACTTATTAATACAATTTTTACGAAAAAACAACAATGATTTTGAAACCTCCACCGAAAACCAATTTAAAGAAGCGTTAAAAAAAGCTGAAACAGAAAATTTAAGCAATAATTTAAAAGCTGATTACGAACGGTTATTAGGAGATATTCAGGAAGAAAAAATAAACGAATTAGAAAAAAACAAAGAAGAAATACTTTCAAAACTAACCGAAGAAATTGTTAAAAGATATTATTATTTAGAAGGAGTTTATCAACAAAAAACAAATTTTGATACCACAATTTTAAAAGCTAAAGAAGTACTTAATAATTCTAAAACTTACTCAAAAGTATTAAGTAATTAACCTTTTTATAATTTATAGGAGATATTGTATCTTTACCCCATAAAATAGGTTTATGCAACAAGCAAAGATTAAAGGAAGAACCCGAGCCCAAGAGTCATCAAATGCCATTGAGCGTTTATACATTTCAATGCGTCACCTGTTTAGCCGTGGTTTTTACAAGCCAATGGGAGTTTCAGGAGAAACTTTAAGACAATCATTATTATCTCTTCGTCCAGAAATTTACGGCTCAATTGCCGAAGAAAAAGTAGAACTAGAAGGTTTAATTTATGTGGTAGAAAGATTACCAATTGGTATTGAAGAATGCCGATTTATAAATTTAACTGCTGATGAAGGTTATTCCAATTCACATTTTAAATCTATTATTCCAGCTAAAAGAAGAAGAAATTGTTTTAGAATAGATAAAGATCAAATGAATATTGAGGTAACCCGTGGAAGATCGGAAATCTACGATATCTTAACACATTTAACTTTTTTATTTATTGAATCACATAAAATAGCAGACAAAGTTTTAGTAGGTGAAGATTCAGAAACATTAAGAGAATGGAAAAAGTTGGAAGATGTTGTTTTGCATAATAGAAAGTTATTACAAAAAGACAGAGATATTATGCTAGCTCATATGGCTAGCGTTTTAGGAAGAACTTTTGAAGAAACCCAAAGTGTTCATAACCAGCTAAGCGAACAAAATAATCCCGACAGGTTTTTCCAAATCATTTATTGGCTTGGTTATCTAGCAATCAATGAAAAAACAAATAATTTAAAAAGAGCCATTACTTTTAGCCCAATACTTCGTGAACGAATAGGTCATCATATTTATGGTGAAATGTGGGCAAATAATATTAAAAAAACGTTAAGTGAATATAATTTGCTTCATCGGCCAATTCATATTATAAGCGCCAATATGCATAGCGTTATGAATTCAATTTATGCACCTATTGTTTTACCAAAGCAAATTGTTAATAATGATGCCATTTCGCTATTTGAATTGTTAAGTAAAGATGATAACGAAGATTTACGAAAGCAGGTAAAAGAATACGCTTCAAAAAACGGACTGGTGTACTTGAAAGATCATTCAGGTACTAATATAAATGTTCAAATCATTGATACTTCAAAAATTGATTTAAGCAAAACAAATTACACCGTAGAAAATAGTAATAAAAGTGATGAAATGCCTGTTATTATTGTAATGGATTACGCTTTTGGTGAACAAGCCTACGAGACAATGGATGAGCTCTTAAAGCCATATATTTGTGAAAATGATAAAAATTATCATTTAAACGTAGAGTCGGTTTCAGTTATGGGAAAGGCAGGGATTTTAGAAGGAGATAAGGGAGATATTATGATCCCATCAGCACATGTTTTTGAAGGCACTGCTGATAATTATCCATTTAAAAATCAACTAAAAAAGAGAATGTTTGAAGGTTGTGGTGTTGATATACATTCGGGTGCCATGGTTACAGTTTTAGGAACATCATTACAAAATAAAGATATTTTGAAGTTTTTCCATAATTCTACCTGGAAAGTTACAGGATTAGAAATGGAAGGTGCCCATTACCAAAAAGCCATTCAATCAGCATCAAAAATTAGAGGAAATATTTCAGAAAAAGTAAAGGTAAGGTATGCTTATTATGCCTCTGATAATCCATTAGAAACGGGCGCTACTTTAGCTTCTGGAGGTTTAGGATCAACAGGTGTGCTTCCAACCTATGTAATCACCGAAAAAATTCTTGAACAAATATTTTAGTGCATATAGTTGAATAGAAAACGCTACATATTCCCAAAGAGAATTTTCGATATTGTTTTTTCAATTTTTGTAATTGTTGCAATTTTAAGTTGGATGATTCCTTTGGTAGCTATTATCATTTTTTTGGAATCTGGTGAAAAAACCTTTTTTACACAAGAAAGAGTAGGGAAAAGGGGTGTTCCTTTTAAAATTTATAAATTTAAAAGTATGAAAGGTGTTTGCCCTGTAAATGACCCACTTTTATCAAAAGATGAAGAAGAGCGAATTACCAAATTTGGAAAATTCATTAGAAAATATAGAATAGATGAATTTCCACAGTTTTTAAATGTTTTAAAAGGAGAAATGAGTATTGTTGGACCTCGTCCGGAAAGACAATTATTTTTAGACCAAATAATCACTCATATTCCAAAATATGCAGAAATACAAAAATTAAAACCAGGAATTACATCGTTGGGGCAAATAAAATATGGCTATGCCGATAATTTAACTCAAATGCTTAAACGCGCCAGATATGATTTAGTTTATTTGGATAACTTAACTTTTTGGACAGACTTAAAAGTAATTATTAGTACCATTGGAATTGTATTTCAGGGTAAAGGAAAATAAAACAACAAACTAACAATATAAAATGAACGTATTAATATTAGGGTCGGGAGGTAGAGAACATGCAATGGCCTGGAAAATTTCACAAAGTGAATTACTGGATAATTTATTTATTGCCCCTGGAAATGCTGGAACTAAAAATGTAGGAATTAATTTAGATTTAAACCCTACAAATTTTGATGATTTGAAAGCAGCTATCATCAAGCATCAAATTGAACTTGTTGTTGTTGGTCCTGAAGATCCGTTGGTTAAAGGAGTTTCTGATTTTCTTTTAAATGATTAAGCCTTAAATGTATTAGTTGTTGGTCCTGAAAAATATGCTGCACAATTGGAAGGAAGTAAAGAATTTGCAAAAGAATTTATGTTTAGACATAATATTCCAACAGCAGCCTATAAAAGTTTTACAAAAAACAATTTAGAAGAAGGATATGATTTTTTAGAAACCTTGAAACCACCCTATGTATTAAAAGCTGATGGTTTGGCTGCCGGAAAAGGTGTATTGATTTTAAATGATATTGAGGAAGCTAAAACTGAACTGAAAGAAATGTTAGCCAATGAAAAATTTGGCGATGCTAGTAGCAAGGTAGTAATTGAAGAATTCTTGGATGGCATTGAATTAAGTTGTTTTGTATTAACTGATGGAACAAGTTATGTAAACTTGCCAAATGCCAAAGATTATAAGCGAATAGGTGAAGGTGATGTTGGGTTAAATACCGGTGGAATGGGAGCTGTATCTCCCGTGCCATTTGCTAATGAAGAATTCATGGCTAAAATTGAAGAGCGCGTAATAAAACCTACTATTAATGGTTTGAAAAAGGACAATATTCCATATGTTGGTTTTATTTTTATTGGACTCATAAAAGTAAATGGAGAACCAAAAGTAATTGAGTACAATTGCCGTATGGGTGATCCTGAAACCGAAGTAGTTATTCCACGACTGAAAAGTGATTTTTTAGACTTGTTAATTGCGGCTGGTAAAAAAGAACTACATACTAAAACAGTTGAATTTATTAATGAAAGTGCTTGTACGGTAATGTTAGTTTCAGGTGGATATCCTGAAGATTACAAAAAAGGAAAAGAAATAATAGGTGCTGAAAAAGTAACAGATTCTATTGTTTTTCATGCTGGAACAATTATCAAAAATAACAAAGTAGTAACTAACGGAGGTAGAGTAATTGCTGTAACATCTTACGGTGCTAATTTTAAAGAAGCTTTAAAGCAATCTTATAAAAGTATAAATGGTATTTGTTTTGAAGGAATGAATTTTAGAAAAGATATTGGTTTTGACTTGTAAAAAAAAATCTTGCTGCTCCGTTAAATTGGGGTTTTGGCCACGCTTCTCGCTGTATTCCAATTATTAAGAAATTGTAGATAGCTGATTTTGAACCTGTGCTGGCAAGTGATGGAGATGCTTTAACGCTATTAAATAATGAATTTCCTAAGTTAACAAGTTACCAACTTTTTTCATACAACTTAAACTACTCATTCAGGGTATTCAATTAATGTGGATTTAAAATTTTTAAGCTCGTTCTAAGGTAAAATAAAACTTAGACCACTTTTTAAACTTACTTTTTACAAAAATTTCTTCACCGTGTGCTTCAACAATATGTTTTACAATTGCCAAACCTAATCCTGAACCACCTTGCTCTCTTGACCTGCTTTTATCAATTCTGTAAAATCGTTCAAACAGTCTGGGTAAGTGAACTTTTTTAATACCTTCGCCATTATCATTTACATTAATCAATATTTTATTGTTCTCGTTAGTTTCAAAGCTTACCAAAGTATACCCTCCTGTTCGTCCGTATTTAATTGAATTTACAACTAAATTAGTAAGCACCTGTTCAATACGTTCTTTGTCGGCAAAAACCATAACAGGTAAATATGGTCTTTTAAAAATTAAGGCAATATTTCTTTTTTTTGCTTTAATTTCAAGCAAATCAAATACGTCTTGGGTTAATTTTACAATATCAAAAGGTTCTTGGTCTAAATACAATTCATTCGTTTCTAATTTTGAAATCATATCTAAATCTTTTACAATAGAAATAAGTCTTTCAACACCTTTATTAGCTCTGTTCAAATAGTTTTTGGCAATTATTTTATCATTAATTGCACCATCCATTAAAGTAAGTAAATAGCCTTGTACAGTAAATAAAGGCGTTTTTAATTCGTGGGAAACATTGCCTAAAAATTCTTTTCTGTAACTATCACGTAAATGTAAATTTTGTATTTGCAGTTGTTTTGCTTCGGCAAATTTTTCAACTTCTTTTGATAGTGTATTAATATCTGAAGTTATAGAGGTTTTTCTTAAATCGGAAGAATCTAATATGGAAACATTCTCATAAATTTGTTTGATTCGTTGATAAATAAATTTCTCTAATCGGTACTGTGTAATTGAAAAAGTAAATAAAAATACAATAAGTATAAATGCTAAAAAATACAGTACATGAGGTATGGTATTTAAAAAAAAGTAAGCCGATAAATAAAGCGCTACAGCACAAAAAAAAGTAATGTAGAGCGAAGATTTAAATGCAAAGGAATATGTTTTTTTAATCTTCATGTATAACAAATTTATAACCTACGCCTTTTACGGTTTTAAAGTTTTGATTGCCAATTTTTTCACGAAGTTTTCTAATATGAACGTCAATGGTTCTGCCACCAACAACAACTTCATTTCCCCAAACTTTGTCTAAAATATCATCACGTTTAAATACTTTTCCAGGTTTTGAAGTTAGTAATGAAAACAACTCAAATTCTTTTTTTGGGAGTGCTAATTTTTTACCATCTTTAATTACCACATACTCATCACGATCAATAATAATTCCTCCAATTTCAACTTTTTCTATATTTTCAGCAGTAGTATCTTCTTTAACTCTCCTAAGCAAAGCTTTAATTTTACTAAGTAATACTTTTGGTTTAATAGGTTTTGTAATATAATCATCGGCTCCAACATTAAAGCCGGCAACCTGCGAATAATCTTCACCGCGAGCAGTAAAAAAAGTGATTAAAACATGTTCCAAACCTTTTGTAGCTCTAATTTTTTCACAAGCCTCCATACCATCCATTTCTGGCATCATTATATCTAAAATAATTAAATGAGGTTTTATTTTTTTAGCTTTTTCAACCGCTTCCAATCCGTTTTTAGCTGTTGTAATTTGATAACCTTCATTTTTTAAATTGTAACCTACTATTTCCAAAATATCAGGTTCATCATCAACCAATAGTATTTTAATATTTGAATTTTTCATAATTAATAAATTATGTATTTAAACATTCAAAAGTAAATATAAAATATAAAGTACATACTAAAAAGTTATGCAGCGGCTAATTAATAACATTAAGCTAACATTAGCTGTGCGTTTATATCATAACTTTTTTCTGTTTATGAAACGGTATTGGTTTTAAAAAAATTGAATACCCTATTTGTAGGGTAAGGTTTTAATTACTACATTTATCTACTAAAAATTATTAAAACTTTATTTTATGAAAAAACTTTACATTTTATTTATTGCAATTTTAATTTCTACAGCTTCTTTTGGGCAGACAACTTTAACACCGGGAGATATAATTATTATTGGATTGCAAGCTGATACACCAAAAACATTTAGATTTGTTCCATTAGTTGATTTAGACGCAGGAACTGAAATTTATTTTACAGATAGTGGTTGGCAAGGATCTAATTTTAGAGCAACTGAAGGAGCATTACTTTATACTGCTCCTATAGCAATTACTGCAGGGACTAATATTCTTTATACTGGATCAGGTGGTGATTATGGTGATTTTGTAAGAGATAATGCAGCTGGGCTTGGAAGTAATGGTGTAAATCTTTCGACATCTGGAGATCAAGTTATCGCTCTTCAAGGGACTGCGGCTTCACCTACATTTATTTTTGCAATTCAATCTAATAGTACGGAGTGGCAAGTAGGTTCTAATGATGCTAATCAATCGGATTTACCTACTGGATTGACAGCAGGGGAAACAGCTATAGCACTTGGAGTTGGTTCTGGAGCAGAGTCTGAATATGATAATATTTATTATTCAGGTATAACTGCAGGTACAAAAGCTGTGATTTTAGCGGCAATAGCTGAATCTTCAAATTGGGTAGGAAATAATTCTACTGGAACTATGATTTCTTCCAATTTCACAATTTCTACAGCAAGTGTAGTAGAAAATAATATCGAAGGTTTTGCAATGTATCCAAATCCTGTTACAAACGGAGAGGTTAGGCTTACATCAAACAGTAACGTTGAAAAACAAGTTGAAATTTATTCTATGCTTGGAAAACAAGTATATAATAAAACAGTAAAACCAAATGAAACTATCAATGTTTCAAACTTAAATACTGGTATGTATATGATGCGTGTTGTTGAAAATGGTAAATTAGCTACTCGTAAATTAGTGATTAAGTAATAGCTTAAATACTACAAAATAGTTTAAAAGCATCTCATTTTTGAGATGCTTTTTTGTTATATTTAACCTAAAAAAGGTATGAATACAAAACTTAATTTCGAAAACATTTTGTTTTTAGATATTGAAACTGTTCCTGAAACTGAAAATTTTCAGGATTTGTCAAAAACCAAACAAGAGCTATTTTCAAAAAAAACGGAATACCAACGAAAAGATGAAATTTCTGCATCAGAATTTTATGACAGAGCTGGTATTTGGGCTGAGTTTGGAAAAATTGTATGCATATCGGTTGGATTTTTTACCAATTTTAATTCAGAAGACAGGAAATTTAGAGTAAAGTCTTTTTTTGGTGAGGAGCCTTCTATTTTAGAAGAATTTAAAGACCTTTTAAACAATCATTATAACAAACCACAACATTTGCTTTGCGGACATAATGGAAAAGAATTTGATTTTCCGTTTATAGCAAGAAGAATGATAATTCATCAAATTGAATTGCCCGAAAAATTAAACTTATTTGGTAAAAAACCTTGGGAAATTCCACATTTAGATACCATGGAATTATGGAAGTTTGGCGATTATAAACATTTTACGTCATTAAAGTTACTAACTGAAATTTTAGGAATTCCTTCACCAAAAGATGATATTGATGGAAGTGAAGTAGGAGCTGTGTATTACCAAGAAAAAAACATTGATCGAATTGTTACTTATTGCGAAAAAGATACGGTAGCTGTAGCACAACTTTTACTACGTTTTAATAATGAACCTTTAATTGAAGAGCTTGATATTGTACATGTTTAATACAATATTAAAATATAAAATCAGTTAATTTTTTTATAAGCGTATGTTTAGTTGTCATTCCTGCGAAGGCAGGAATCTCATTCAATAATTAGTTAGGTTTCAATTTTATGAGCCCTCCAATTTCATCGATAACTCCAACCAGCGTTCTTCTTTATGGTTAATATCAGTAATTAACTGTTGTAGTTTAATAGAAATAGTATTTATTTCATCACCTAAAATCTCACCTGAAGACAGCTTTGATTCCAACTCATTTTTTTCAGTTCCCAACTGTTCAATTTCACCTTCTAAAGAGTTAAACTCTCGTTGTTCCATATACGAAAGTTTTCCTTTTTTAGTGTTTTTTACACGTGTATCTTCTTTTTTTACAGTAACAGTTCTTTCTTTAGGTTTTGAATCTTCATACACTCTGTAATCGGTGTAATTTCCTGGAAAATCTTCCACTACGCCATCACCTCTAAATACAAATAAATGATCTACAATTTTGTCCATAAAATACCTGTCGTGCGATACAACTATCAAGCAACCAGGAAAATCTAACAAGAAATTCTCCAACACATTTAAGGTAATAATATCTAAATCGTTTGTAGGCTCATCAAGAATTAAAAAATTTGGATTTTGAATTAAAACAGTGCATAAATAAAGTCGTTTTCGTTCTCCACCACTTAATTTTTCAACAAAATCGTATTGTCGTTTTCTGCTAAACAAAAAACGTTCTAGTAATTGCCCTGCCGATATTTTTCTTCCTTTAGTAAGCGGAATATATTCGCCAAATTCTTTAATAACCTCAATAACTTTTTGCTGAGGTTTTGGTACAATTCCGTCTTGGGTATAATATCCAAACTTAACGGTTTCACCAACCACAACTTTACCTGAATCAACAGGTATTTTTTGGGTAATTATATTCAAAAAGGAAGATTTACCACTACCATTTTTTCCAATAATTCCAATGCGTTCACCTCGTTTAAAAACATAATCCAGTTTATTTAGGATAACTAAATCATCAAACTTTTTTGAAATGTTGTGAAGCTCCAAAATTTTAGAGCCTAAACGCTCCATATTAATTTCTAACTGAACTTGGTGATTGTCTCTACGTTTATGTGCTTCTTCTTTAATTACAAAAAAGTCATCAATTCTACTTTTAGACTTTGTAGTTCTGGCTTTAGGTTGCCTGCGCATCCAGTCTAATTCTTTTTTGAAAAGGTTCTTCGCTTTTTCTACAGTTGCTTGTTCTTGCGCTATACGCTCTTCTTTTTTCTGTAAAAAGTAAGAATAATTTCCTTTATATGTATATAATTTACCTTGGTCTAATTCAACAATTTCGGTACAAACACGCTCTAAAAAATAGCGATCGTGCGTAACCATAAACAAGGTAATTTTTTCTTTGGTAAAATAACTTTCCAGCCATTCAATCATTTCTAAATCTAAATGGTTAGTAGGCTCATCTAAAATTAATAAATCTGGTTTATGAATTAAAATAATAGCAAGTGCTAATCGTTTTTTTTGACCTCCCGAAAGTGAACTTACCTTTTGTGATAAATTATCTAATTTTAATTTGAATAAAATTTGCTTGTACTGTGTTTCAAAATCCCACGCATTGTTGCGTTCCATTTGTTCAAAAGCGTGTTGGTAAGCTTTTTCATCAGAGGGATTGTCTAAAGCCTTTTCATATGCTTCAATAATTTTTAAAATAGCATTATCCGAATCAAAAATAGTTTGTTCTACTGTAAGCGTTTCATCCAAAGCATCTTCCTGAGACAAATAGGCAATTTTCAAATCCTTTCTGCAAATTACCTGACCGTTATCAGGGGTATCTAATCCCGCAATAATATTAAGCATAGAAGTTTTACCAGTACCATTTTTAGCTATAAAAGCAATCTTCTGATCCTTATTAATTCCAAAGGAAATAGCACTAAAAAGTTCTAATTCACCGTAAGATTTTGAGATATTTTCAACTGAAATATAATTCATGCATTCAAGAATTTTGACAAAACTACATAAAATATACCCGAAAGTGTGATTATTCAATCATTTTGGGCGTTTCCTTTTGGGTCGGGCTATCACTTCTCGCTTTTAAAAGTTTTTAAAACTTTAAAAGAGCTCAAACAAACCGTTCTATCCCTAACGCAATTCAAACAAAATGCTTATTTTTAAAAATATTTTTAGGTTATACAAACACAATGTTAAAAATTCAAAATTTATCGGTTTCATTTCAAGAAAACAAGGTAGTAAATGCTATTAATTTTGAATTAAATAAAGGAGAAATAGTAGGAATTGTTGGCGAATCGGGTAGTGGAAAATCGGTTTCATCATTGGCTATTTTAGGCTTGCTTCCAAAAAATGCTACCATAGAAGGGAGTATATTTTTCAATGAAACTAATTTGAATAACTCTTCAGAAAAGGATTTTCAAAAAATTAGAGGAAATCAAATTTCTATGATTTTTCAAGAGCCTATGAGCTCTTTAAATCCAAGTTTAACATGCGGATTCCAAGTTCAGGAAATTTTACTTCAACATAAAAATATTTCAAAAAAGGTAGCAAAAAAAAAGGTAATTGAATTGTTTGAGAAGGTAAAGCTTCCAAGACCAGCAATAATTTATAACCAATATCCACATCAACTTTCAGGAGGTCAAAAACAACGAGTTATGATTGCTATGGCTATTGCTTGTAAACCTCAAATTTTAATTGCAGATGAACCTACAACAGCATTGGATGTTACAGTTCAAAAAGAAATTATTTTGTTGTTAAAAGAGCTGCAGCAGGAAACTAATATGAGCATTATTTTTATAACGCACGATTTGGCTTTGGTTTCAGAAATTGCAACCAATGTGTTGGTAATGTATAAAGGTAAAATTGTGGAACAAGGCAATTCAAAAACAATTTTTAAAAATCCAAAAAACAATTACACCAAAGCATTAATAAATTCAAAACCAAGTTTAAGTGAACGTTTAAAAAAACTACCTACTGTAGCTGATTTTGTAGAAAATAAACCTCAAACAGATATTTATTCTTCAAAAGAAAGAAGTGAATTTCATAAAACAATTTATAATAAAAAGCCATTATTAGAAATTAAAAATATGGCAACGTATTTTGAAATTGGAAATAGTTTTTTGTTTAAAAAGCAACAGTTTGTAAAAGCAGTAGATAATGTTTCTTTTAAGTTGTTTGAAGGAGAAACACTAGGGTTGGTTGGCGAAAGTGGTTGTGGGAAAACCACCTTGGGTCGCACAATTTTACATTTGGAAAAAGCAACAAGTGGACAAATTTTATATAAACAGCATGATATTACGATACTTTCAAAAAAGGCACTGAAAAACTTCAGGAAAGAGGTGCAAATAATTTTTCAAGATCCTTTTTCATCGCTAAACCCAAGAATTCCCGTTGGAAATGCAATTATGGAACCCATGAAAGTTCACGGTATTTTAAACTCTTCAACAAAACGAAAAGAGTATGTTTTGAATATTTTAAAGCAGGTTGGTTTAGAGGAAGAACACTTTTACCGTTATCCGCATGAGTTTTCTGGAGGTCAGCGACAACGTATTGGAATTGCCCGAACCATAGCGTTAAAACCTAAACTAATTATTTGCGACGAATCGGTTTCAGCCCTTGATGTTTCAGTTCAGGCGCAAGTATTAAATTTGTTGAATGAGTTAAAGAAAACCTTTGGCTTTACATACATTTTTATATCACATGATTTGGCTGTGGTAAAATATATGGCCGATCAATTAGTAGTTATGAATAAAGGGAAAATTGAAGAAATTGGTGATGCTGATGAAATTTATAAAGCACCAAATACCAGCTATACACAAAAATTAATTGATGCAATTCCTAAAGGAATTTAAAAGCATTTAATCGTATATTGCAGCGTAAATGCAATTCAAAAAATTACATACTTTTATTTTAGTTGGGATATTTTTCATTTCAAGTATTTTATGTGCTCAAAATTTAAAAGAAATTGAAGAAGACAATTTAATATTTCAAACTCATTTTTTTGAGGCTTTAAAACAAAAAGCAATAAAAAATTATTCAAAAGCTATTGAAAATCTTGAAAAATGCTATGAAATTAAAGAGCAGGATATGGCTGTGGAGTTTGAATTTTCTAAAAATTACTTGTTTCTTAATCAGTTTTTTGAAGCAGAGTTATTTATAAATAAAGCATTGGAAACAGCACCTTCAAATCAGTTTTTATTACAGCATAAAGTATTGGTTTATAAAGCTCAAAGAAAATTTAGTGAAGCTATTGAAATTCAAAAGAAACTAAATAAAATTGAACCAAAATATGCCGATGAATTGGTACTTTTGTATATTCAAAATAAAAATTATGTTGAGGCTGAAAATTTAATTGCTGAAATTGAAAAAAATGCTTTAACGACAAGAAGAATTTCAAGTTTTAAGGCATATATTGAAAATAGAAAAAAAGCAATTGCATCAAAAAATAGTATTAGTACTTCAAAAAGTACTTCACAAACCATTGATGATTTAAGAAAAGAATTTCTAGATAGAAAAGAATATAAAACACTTATTCAACTTTTGAACAAAGAAGTAGAGTTGAAAAAATATGAGTTATTGAACTCTGATTCTAAAAAAGGAATAGAACTATATCCGGTACAACCTGTTTTGTATAAACTTAACGGTTTGGCATTAAATAACCTAGGAAAATATAATAAAGCAATTATCGTTTTAACAATTGGTATGGATTTTGTAATAGATGACAAGACCTTAGAAGCTGATTTTTATAGTCTTATAGCAATTAGTTATGAAAAACTGAACAATGCCAAGAAGGCGTTAAATTACAAACAAAAAGCTGCGGCTTTACGAAAAGGAAACTAAATGAGAATATGGCATAAAATATTAATAGTAATTTTAGTTGTATTTACTTCGTGCAAATCAAAGAAAACTATTTCTGACGTAAATACAATCCACTCAATTTCAACTAAAAAAATTATTAATAGTCATTACAATAATAAATTTAATCAAGAGACTGTTTATGCAAGATTGAATGCGAAATACAAAGGAAAAAAAAGTTCCGCCTCTATAAGTGTAAAATTGCGTTTAGATAAAGATAAAACTATTTGGATGAGCGCTACAAAACTTGGAATTCCTATTGCAAAAGTTATAATTACACCAACTAAAGTAAGTTATTACGAAAAAATAACAAAAACCTTTTTTGAAGGTGATTTTTCATTAATAAGTAGTTGGTTAGGTACTGACTTGGATTATAATCAACTTCAAAATATTTTATTAGGTCAAGCCGTTTTAAACTTGAAAAAAGGAAAATACACTTCAACCATTGATAACAACTTATATGAGTTAAAACCAAAGAAAAATAATCAACTGTTTGATATTTTATTTTTATTGAATCCATTAAATTTTAAAGTAAACAAGCAAGAAATTAAACAAGCTGAAAAAAACCAGCTACTTTCAGTTTCATACCCAACTTACAAAAAAATTGAAGGAGAACTGTTTCCTAAAAAAATTAATATCAGAGCTATTGAAAATAGAAATTTAACCTCTATTAATATTGAATATCGCACGGTAGAGTTCAATAAAAAATTAACATTCCCATTTGCAATTCCAAATGGTTATAAAGAAATCAGTTTAAAATAATGCGTTTCAATCCAAAATACCTTCTTTTCATTTTTATAGTATTTATCTCGGTTCAAACTTCGGCTCAAAAATCAAAACGTCAAAGGCTTGAAGCGCGTAGAGTGCAACTTCAAAAAGATAAAATTTATATAAATGCTTTGTTATCCAATGCAAAACGTAAAGAAAACAACTTAGTAAATGAATTAAAGGATATTAAGGATAAAATTAATATAAGTGAAGATATTATTGGAGCAATAACGAATGAAACCAAAGAATTAGGGAATGAAATTTACTTGAATCAACTTGAGATTAATAAAAATAAAACAGCTTTAGAAGCATTGAAGAAAGAGTATGGCAAAATGATTTATAAGTCATATAAGAGTAAATCTCAAAATAGTAGAATGATGTTTCTATTGTCTTCTGAAAACTTTTTACAAGCTTTTAAAAGGTTTCAGTATATGAAACAATACAATGCTTATAGGAAGAGACAAGGTGTAGAAATTCAGGAAAAAACAATGGAATTACAAATCTTAACCGATTCATTAAAAATTAAAAAGAATTTAAAACAAGCCTTACTTTCCGATAAAAAACAGGAACAATCTGTTATAGAAAAAGAGAAAAAAACTCAGGAAGGTTTGTTGAGTCAGGTAAAACAAAAAGAAAATAAATACAAGAGGCAAATAAGAGGTTTTATTAAAGAAGAAAAAAGAATAAATGCTCAAATAGATAAATTGATCCGTGATGCTATTGCGGCTTCTAATAAAAAGGCGGGTAAAAGTTCTTCTTCCGCTACATTTGCATTAACTCCTGAAGCAAAAGAACTGGCTGCGAAGTTTGAATTGAATAAAGGTAAATTAGATTGGCCGGTTGAAAGAGGCTATGTATCTACATTTTATGGAAAACAGCCTCACCCGGTTGTGAAATCGCTTACCATTCAAAGTAATGGAGTTAGAATTACAACTAATAAAGGAAGTAAGGCAAGAGCTATTTTTAGTGGAACAGTGCTTGCAATACAGATAATGACAGGGAATAAAAAAGCGGTTTTAATTCAACACGGTAATTATATAACGGTATATAAAAACCTTGAAAATGTTATAGTTAAAAAGGGAGACAATGTGAAAATGAAACAGGTAATAGGTACGATTTTTACCGATAAAATTACAGGTAAAACAATATTAGATTTTGTACTTTCAAAAAATGCCACCACTCAAAACCCTGCAAGCTGGATTTATAGAATGTAATTGGTTACTTGGTGAATAATGCTTTTAACTCTGTAGCTTCATCGGGTTTTATTTTCCCCGCTAAAATAAGGCTTAATTGTTTTCTGCGTAAAGCACCATCAAAACGAGTTTTTTCTAACTCAGTTTCAGGTTTAATTTGAGGAATTTTTACAGGATTTCCCATTTCATCAACAGCCACAAATGTGTAAATGCCTTCATTTACTTTAGTACGATGCTGTGATTCTCTGTCTTCAATCCAAACATCAACATAAACTTCCATTGACGAAGTGAAAGCACGTGAAACTTTTGCTTCTATTGTAACAACACTACCAACAGGAACTGCTTTGCTAAACGCTACATGATTTACGGTAGCTGTAACTACAATGCGGTGTGAATGACGCCTTGCAGCTATACTACATGCTCTGTCCATACGAGCTAACAATTCACCTCCAAATAAATTCCCAAGCGGATTGGTTTCACCGGGTAATACTATATCGGTTAATATTGTTAGTGAATCTTTAGGTGTTTTAATCATTGTAAATATGTTTTTACAAAGATATACCTATTTTAAGAAATAATAATGTGAAAATATAATTGAATCTAGTATTCTTTAACCAATAGCCAAGCGTCTTCAGATTTGGTTTTTTTAATGAATTTAAGCTCGTTAAGTGCTTCGCTTTTAGAATGAAAACTGCCGTAGGAAACCTGTGTAAGATTCCATTTATTAATACCTAAAATACGTGCGTTATAACCGTTTTTAATTAACTGTTGCAGTTTTTTTTCAGCGTTTTCGGGCTCTCTAAAAGCCCCAGCTACTATATGAAAATTATACGTTTCTTTAGCAATATTTAATGTAATTGTAGGTAAAGGATTTTTAATAACAAATGTTGCTTCCTGGATGGTTTTTTCAACTTGTTGTTGCTGTTTTTCAGCTTTTGCAACCAAATTTGAATATTCCATTTTTTGATATTGATTCCATCCAAAACTACCCAATGCAAAAATAATAGCTGCCGTAGCTGCATATTTAATAAATACAGGAGTTTTTCGCTTATTTTCTTCTGATGGAATAACAGGTGCAACTGTTTTTAATTGTTGTACTTTCTCTTTATAAGCAATTCGTTTGACTGCAGGAGAAATATAAGATGACAATCCAAAGGACGATGTCAAATAATTTATAGAAGTAGAGGGCTCAAATATAAGATTACCATCTTTAGTTAAAGTTAATGAACCAATATTTTCAATTTCTAGCTCGTCATAGGCCAGTGTTGTATTCCAATCGTTTACTTCTTTATCAATAAAACTTAATGCTTTCTCGTACGATATTTCTTTGCAAGTAGCAACGTAGTTTGCTAATAAGCCATCGTTTTTACCTAATTGTGAATTAAAAGAAATTTCTTTGCTAGGAGCCTGAAACGTATGTGTATAGTGATTTACTTTTGCAGAAATTTCATTTGTTACAAACCCCCCAAAATTAGGGATAATGACACATTCGTAGCGGTATAATAAGTCGCTTATGTAGTTGGCTAAAGACATTAAAACAAATATAAGAGAAAACTAGTCTAATTTAAAGGCTTATTAAATATTTTATTAACAATAATTTTATATATTGACTCTTAAATTGTTAAAACATGCTAGAAGAAGAATTACGCTTTGTTTTAGCCTTGCAGCGGGTTAAAGGAATAGGTGATATCAATGCTAAAAAGTTAATCGCTCACTGCGGAAGTGCAAAAAACCTATTTAAAGAAAAACGCCATGTTCTAGAAAAAATAAATGGAATAGGGTCTTATACCATTCGACATTTATTTGATAAAGAAAATTTAATAAAAGCTGATAAAGAGCTTGAATATCTTCAAAAAAATACTATTGAAGCCAATTATTTTTTAGATTCAAGCTATCCTGATAAATTAAAACACTGTATTGACGCTCCAATTTTACTATTTAAAAAAGGGAAAATAAACCTAAATAATCAACCTATTATAAGTGTTGTTGGAACTCGAAAAATAACCAGCTATGGCAGAAGTTTTTGCGAGAAGTTAATTAATGAACTAAAAGAGTACAATCCAATTATAGTTAGTGGTTTTGCTTATGGTGTTGATATTTGCGCCCATAAAGCGGCTTTAAAAAGTGAATTGCAGACTATAGGAGTGATAGCTCATGGTTTTGAAGAAATGTACCCAAAATCACACGAAAAGTATGTAAATGAAGTTTGTGAGAATGGTGGATTTATCACTGATTTTTGGCATAATGATGTGCTAATTAAAGAAAACTTTTTAAAAAGAAACAGAATCGTAGCTGGACTTTCAGAAGCGACTATAATTATTGAGTCGGCTGATAGAGGTGGTTCATTGGTTACTGCCGATATTGCAAATTCTTATAATCGAGATGTTTTTGCCGTACCAGGAAGGTCATCTGATAATTTCAGTAAAGGGTGTAATGATTTAATTAAAAGAAATAAAGCTGCTATTTTAACTTCATCAAATGATTTGGTTGAAATGTTGAATTGGAAATTGAAAGAAGAAAGACCAAAAACAATTCAAAAACAGTTATTTGTGGAGCTAGATGAAACAGAACAGATGATTTATAATTTTTTATTAGAAAACGGCAAACAGTTATTGGATAGCATTGCTGTTAATTGTAAAACACCCATTCATAAAACTACAGGTGTTTTATTTAGTTTAGAAATGAAAGGAGTTGTAAAACCTTTACCTGGTAAACTATTTGAAGCTGTTTAAAATAAGCAGCAGAAAAATATATAGGTTTTTGAAAAAATTAATCGTTATTTTTGCTAATTAAAATTTTACTATGATTGAAATCCCAGTACAAGCAAAAGGACTTATTTTTGATTTAGATGGAACAATTGCCAATACTATGCAAAATCATTTTAGTGCCTGGCGAAAAGCCGTTGTACCTTTTGGAATTGATTTTAATGCCGAATTATTTAAACAATTAACCGGAATGCCTCGCATTGCTACTATTGAAAAGTTAAATGATATGTTTGGTACGAAAATGAACCCAATTGAAGTTGGAGAAATTAAATCATTGGAATATAAAAAGTCAGCCCATTTAACTTCTGAAATTAAAGTTGTGGCCGATGTAATTAGAAAATATCATACAGTTTTGCCAATGTCAATAGGCACAGGAAGTACCAAAAAAGGCGCTAAAAGAACATTAGAAATTACAGGCATTGATAAGTATTTTGAAATTGTAATAACAGCTGATGATATTGAAAAACCTAAACCACACCCTGAAACATTTTTAAAATGTGCTGAATTAATGGGGGTAAAACCTGAAGATTGTGTAGTGTTTGAAGATGGAATTTTAGGAATGCAGGCTGCAGAAAAAGTTGGAATGACTGTAGTTGATGTAAATGATTATTATGAAATGGAATTTACTATTTAGTTTTTGTAGAATTAAAGCCCTCAATAGCAACAGTTGTAAGAATTAAAACTCCTCCTATAATAGTTTTTCCAGCAGGTATTTCATTTAGAAATAGTAGCCCGAATAATATTCCATAAATAGGGCCAATGCTACTCATTATACTAACTGTACCAATAGTGAATTTTTTAAAAACACCAACAAATAAACTATGACCAATAGCAGTAGTAATAAGCGCTAACCCTATTAATTTAACCCAATCTGATGCATTAGGTGTAAAATCTAATTTAAAGAATACAGGCCATAGTAAGACCAGAATAATTACTAACTGGTAAAACATCACTTTGGTGCCGTTAAAATGATGTAAATTCTTTTTGGTAAGAATATTTCTTAACGAATAAAACACAGCTGAAATTACTCCCCAAAATACACCTTTTGTATAATTGTTTGATATGTTCATTTCAGGAGTTAAAAAATAAATTCCTACTAAAACCACAAGACCTAAAAGTAGCTGAATTTTATTCAATTTTATTTTGAAAAATAAAGGTTCTAATAATGCGGTAATTACGGGGTAGGTGAATAAAGATAACATTCCAATCGCCACACTTGAGAGTTGCAGTGAGTAAAAGTAAGTAACCCAATGTGCGCCAAGAAACCCCCCGCTAAGCATTAAATTAAAAAAGTTTTTTCGGTTTTCAATTTTAAAGCTATATTTTCTATTCCAACAGTATATACCTAATATAATTGCAGCCAAAAAACAGCGCCACCAAATTGTTAAACCTGGCGCTAAAGAGATAGATCTCCCAAAAACACCCGAAGTACTTATGAGCATTACAGCAACATTTAGTTCTAAGATATTTTTTAAGTGCTGATTTTTCATTTATATCTTTTGAAGTTCACTCAGAGCTTTTTCAACAGAATCTATTTGAATAAAAGTTAATAACAGTCGCAAACCATTTTTAGTTTCTTTTTCTTTCATTACACAAGTTGTACGATTACTTTGAACAAATTTTAAAACTTGAGTAAAGGTTGGAGAATTGTAAAACTCACTTTGTTGATTTGATAAAAAATAACAAACCATTCTATTTTTCTTTAAAATCAGGCGCTCAATACCTAAGTTTTTTGCAATCCATTTTATACGAACACTATCCAATAAGTCTATAACTTGTGTTGGCAATTCGCCAAAACGATCAATCAATTCTTTTTCAAATCGAGCTAATTCTTCTTCAGTTTTTAAAGTGCCTAATTCATTATATAAATTTAATCTTTCAGAAATTACATTGATGTAATCATCGGGGAACAAAATTTCAAAATCCGTATCAATCTGAATTTCTTTTACATACTCTTTTGGCTTGTCAGTTTCTTCTTTGTAAAGTTCTTTAAATTCATTTTCTTTTAATTCTTCAATGGTTTCATTCAAAATTTTTTGATAGGCATCAAAACCAATATCATTAATAAAACCACTTTGTTCTCCACCTAATAAATCTCCTGCTCCCCTAATTTCTAAATCTTTCATAGCAATGTTAATCCCACTTCCTAAATCAGTAAACATTGCAATAGCTTCAATACGCTTTCTAGCTTCATTAGTCATCATGTGATAAGGAGGTGTAATAAAATAACAAAATGCTTTTTTGTTTGATCTACCTACACGTCCGCGCATTTGGTGTAAATCAGATAGCCCAAAATTATTCGCATTATTTATAAAAATGGTATTTGCATTTGGAACATCCAGTCCACTTTCAATAATAGTAGTTGAAACCAATACGTCAAATTCATTATTTATAAAAGCAAGCATTAATTGTTCTAGTTTTTTTCCATCCATTTGACCGTGACCAATACCAATTTTTGCATCTGGTACCAATCGCTGAATCATACCTGCAACTTCTTTTATGTTTTCAATTCTGTTATGAATAAAAAACACTTGTCCGCCACGTTGAATTTCATATCGAATAGCATCTCTAATGGTTTCTTCACTAAAACGAACTACATTACTTTCAATAGGTACACGGTTAGGTGGTGGTGTGTTTATAACCGATAAATCGCGAGCCGCCATTAAACTAAATTGGAGTGTTCTTGGAATTGGTGTAGCTGTTAATGTAAGTGTGTCAACGTTTTCTTTAATGGTTTTTAACTTGTCTTTAACAGCAACTCCAAACTTTTGTTCTTCATCAATAATTAATAATCCTAAATCTTTAAAAACTATGGAAGCATTGGTAAGCTGATGTGTTCCAATCACAATATCTACACCTCCATTAGCTAAACCTTCAATAACACCACGACGTTGTTTTGCACTTCTAAATCGGTTTAAATAATCAACAGTTACAGGAAAATCTTCTAATCTTTTGCTAAGGGTTTTAAAATGCTGAAATGCTAAAATAGTTGTAGGAACTAAAATCGCTACTTGTTTACCATTGTCAACAGCTTTAAATGCAGCTCTAATAGCAATTTCAGTTTTACCAAAACCAACATCACCACAAACTAATCTATCCATTGGTTGTTCACTTTCCATATCTTTTTTCACATCTTGTGTAGATGAAAGTTGATCTGGAGTGTCTTCATATAAAAAACTAGCTTCAAGTTCGTGCTGTAAATAACTATCTGGATTGTATTGAAAACCAGTTTTCATTTTACGCTTTGCATACAATTCAATTAAATTATAAGCAATATGACGAATACGAGTTTTGGTTTTTTGTTTCAACTTTTTCCAGGCACCTGAACCTAATTTGTATAATTTTGGAGTGGTGCCATCTTTCCCGGTGTATTTGCTGATTTTATGAAGCGAATGAATACTAATGTATAAAATATCTCTATCGCCATAAATTAGTTTAATAGCCTCTTGTTTTTTACCTTCAACATCAATTTTTTGGAGACCGCCAAATTTCCCTATACCGTGGTCAATATGTGTAACATAATCGCCTATTTCAAGACTGGTAAGCTCTTTTAACGAAATGGATTGTTTTTTAGCGTAGCCGGTTTTTAATCGGAACTTATGGTAACGTTCAAATATTTGATGGTCGGTATAACAAGCTAACTTATTTTCTACATCAATAAATCCTTGATACAAAGGAAAAACAAGGGTTGTATATTCAACTTTTTGCTCAACATCATTAAAAATATCGTGAAATCTGTTGGCTTGTTTTTGAGAATCACAAAACAGATAATTTTCATAGCCTTCTTCAGTATTTTTTTGAAGATTTTCAATTAATAAATCAAACTTTTTGTTAAATGAAGGTTGAGGTTTTGTATTAAATGAAATATTGTTTTCTGAAGTTTTTATTGGAGAGAATTCAACCAATGAAAAATTTTCCAATTGATTTTTAATTAACTCACCATTACAAAATAATTCGTTAGGTTGTGAATGATTAATTACTGTACTTAATGTTGAAAACGCCTCTTCAGCTTTAGAAAATAATTTATTTAATCGGCTTAAAAGTAAACTCTTGTTTTTTGTAAAAACAACTGTTTTTGATGAGATATACTTTAAAAAACTCTCTCTTTTTTCATCTAAGGTTTTATCTTCAACATTTGGTAGAATGCTAATCTTTTTTAATTTTTCGACAGAAAGTTGAGTTTCAATATCAAAAGTTCGAATGCTATCAACTTCATCACCAAAAAATTCAATTCGATAAGGCTCATTGTGTGAATACGAAAAAACATCAATAATTCCACCTCTAACTGAGAAATCTCCAGGTTCAGTTACAAAATCTACTCTGTTAAAGTTGTATTCAAACAATGTTTCGTTTACAAAATCGAGGCTTAAATTGTCGCCAACATTTACTTTTAAGGTGTTTCTGTTTAATTCTGCTTTGGTTACAACCTGCTCAAAAAAGGCATCGGGGTATGTGATAATTAAAGCAGGTTTTTTACGAGAATTAATTCGGTTTAAAACCTCAGAACGTAATAAAACATTGGCATTATCAACTTCTTCAATTTGATAAGGTCTTCTGTATGAACCAGGATAAAATAGCACATCTTTTTCATTCAATAATTGTTCAAAATCATTCAAATAATAAGCAGCCTCTTCTTTATCATTAAATATTAATAGAAAAGGTTTTTCAAGGCTTTTAAAGCTTTCAGAAATAACAAAAGACAGTGACGATCCCACCAAATTCGATAACTGAAGATGGTGATTTTCCTGTGATAGCAATGGAGCTAATTGTTTTGATTTAACAACTTGCTCGTAAACTTTAAGTATAGTTTGTTTACTCAAAAGTCACAAATTTTGCCAAAGGTAGTCTTTTAAATAAAAATGAAAAAAAATACGTAAATTTATAAGAGAGAATTAATATTATAAGTTATGACTATTTCAGATTTATACCCAATTGGGTTACACGAACAAAATATTGGGCATTTTGCTACAATAGTTAGACTGGCTTTACGTGACAACAAAATTGATAATGAGGAACATAAATTATTAAAGCGTTTGGCCAGAAGGTTAGATATAACTAAAAGTGAGTTTAAAACCATACTTAAGAACCCTGATAAATACCCTGTAAATCCACCTGTTAGTTATGAAGAGCGCCTTGAGCGATTATACGATTTAACAAAAATGTTATTTTTAGACAGAAATCCAACCGTTGACAAAACATCTATTATGGATAGGATTGCTGTTGGATTGGGCTTTCCTGTTAAAAATGTACGTAATATTGTGAAAGAAGCTATTAAATTCTTTTTGAAAGATCCAGATGTTGATGATTTTAAAAAGAAAATTAAAATTGTGGACCTGGTGAGTACTTAAATGAAGTTTAATTCGTTATTTTTACTATAAAAAATTATGATTTTGAAAAAACTTACATTTATTTTAATTTTATTTTGTTCTTTTTTTAGTTCAAAAGCACAATCAAGTACTGATAGTTGGGTTGTTGGAGTAGGGGTAAATGCTGTAGATTATTTTCCTGTTACCGAGATAAGTGATAACGGAAATACGGGTGGTTTTATGAACGAAATTACCAACGCAAACGAGCATTGGAATATTTACGGACCACGACTTAATGTTACTCGTTATTGGAAAAATAAGATTTCATTCGATGGTTCATTTTCTTTAAATAAAATCACTAAAATAGGTGATAAAGTTATTAGTGAAGCTAATTATTATGCATTTGATGTAAATGTGCATTACAGTATTTTAAACCCCGAAAATAGATTTATTCCTTATGTTTTAGCAGGAGGAGGCTATACTTTTTTTATTCAAAGTGGAGGAACGGTGAATTTAGGATTAGGAGGTAACTTGTGGTTGACTGATTCTATAGGAATAAACGCTCAAGGAATGTATAAACACAATTCACCTGATTTTGATTTATACTCACATTTTTATTATTCATTTAGTATAATATTTAAGTTGAATTCAGGCAGAGGGCGATTTTTTCAAGGTACAAGAGGTAGAAGTTGTTTTTGATAATTTAGTATCTTGCATACTTAAATATCAACATGCAGCAATCACCACCTTTTCAAGTTTATAACGCCTCAGCGGGAAGTGGAAAAACATTCACTTTAGTTAAAGAATATCTTAAAATTATACTTAGCAGTAATAATCCTTTTAAATTTCAGCAAATTTTAGCGGTAACTTTTACTAACAAAGCCGCCGGTGAAATGAAAGAACGGGTTATTGAAAATTTAAATTCATTTTCAAAACAAGAAGAAAGCGATATGCTTGAAATGTTGTCTGTAGAAATGAACTTGGAGAAAGAAATAATTTTCACAAGATCTCAATCGATTTTAACCTCGATACTTCAAAATTATTCAGCATTTAACATCACAACCATTGATAGTTTTACATACAAGCTTATAAGAACTTTTTCGTACGATTTAGAACTGCCCTTTAATGCCGATGTAGAATTAGACGCTCAAACTTTGTTAAATGAAGCAGTTGATTTAGTAATTTCAAAAATTGGGCAACATAAAGAATTGACAAAATTACTTATTAGTTACTCAATTCAAAAATTAGAAGATGATAAGGCGTGGGATATTTCGAACGATTTAAAATCTTTTGCTAAAATTATTTTAAATGAAAATGATGCAACACATTTAGAGCAGTTAAAAAATGTTTCTATAAATGAAATGAATAGTTTGAAGGGAGAACTTCAAAAAAGGAATAAAACAATTGAAAGGGAATTTCTAGCAATAGGAGAAAAAGGTTTGAAGTTAATTAGTGATAACGGGCTTCAGCACAATCAGTTTTCGTACTCTGATCTTCCAAAATTTTTTGTAAAGCTCACTAAAATAAAGGAATTAAAAGTTGAAGATATCAAGTTTGAAGGAAGGTTAAATAAATCTATAGAGGGGAATAAAAACTTTTATACGGCAAAATGTGACACTTCAACAAAAGAAATTATTGAATCTATCACTGAACCTTTGAAACAATTATATTTTGAATCTAAAGAATTATATGAGAAAAAATTTGGCGAATATATTTTTAATGGATTGGTTGTTGAGGGGTTAATCCCACTTTCTGTTTTAAATTTTATTCATAACAGTTTGCAAGACATAAAATCAGAGAATAATATTTTATTAAATGCCGAATTCAATAAAATTATTAGTGATACTATAAAAAATGAGCCAGCGCCATTTATTTATGAACGTATTGGTGAAAAGTTTAAGTATTATTTTATTGATGAAATGCAAGACACTTCGCAGTTGCAATGGCAAAATTTAATTCCACTTATTAGCAATGCAATTTCTTCAGAAAATGAATTAGGCGAATCGGGAAAGTTGTTGTTGGTGGGTGATGCAAAACAGTCCATTTACAGATGGAGAGGCGGAAAAGCTGAACAATTTATTTTGCTCTCTTCAGAAGAAGAAAAAAAAGAAAATAATCCGTTTTATATTAATAAGGTAATTCAAAATTTAGATGTAAATTATCGAAGTTGCTCTGAAATTATTGAATTTAATAATGGGTTTTTTACACATTTATCAAAGTTTTTATCTAATAAAAGTTATGGTAACTTATTTTTACAAGGTAACAGTCAAAAAATAAATAAAAAGAAAGGTGGTTATGTACAGGTTTCATTTGTTGAGAAATCAAAAGATGATGAAGAGAAAGAATTGGTATATCCTAAAAAAGTACTTTCAATAATTGAAAATTTAGACTCTTCATTTAAAAAAAATGAAGTATGCGTATTGGTGCGCACTAGAAAGCAAGGTGTTAGTGTTGCTAACTATTTATCAGAAAAAGGTATTGATATTATTTCTTCTGAAACCTTGTTACTTCACAACAATCCAAAAGTAGAATTTATCATTCAGTTGCTTAACGTAATTCAAAAACCTTTAAATAGGGAAATTAAAATAAAAGCACTCTATTTTTTATATGAATATTTGAATTTAAATATTCCAAAACACACTTTTTTTTCGGGTTTAATACAATTGCCAAATCAAGAATTTTTCAAAGCACTAGGTAAGTATGAAATAAATTTCGATGAAAATAAATTTATACAACAACCATTTTATACTGCTTTGGAATATTTAATCAGAAGTTTTGGTTTAGCTCCTGAATCCGATGCTTGTATACAATTTTTCTTAGATGCAGTATTTGAATTTCAGCATAAGAAACAAGGTTCAATTTTGAGTTTTTTGGAATATTGGGAGTTGAAAAAAGACACCTTAAGCATTGTTGCTCCAGAATCTGGGAATGCAGTTAGAATTATGACCATTCATAAGGCAAAAGGCTTGGAGTTTCCAATTGTAATATTTCCTTACAATTTGGAAATTTATAGACAAATTGATCCAAAAATTTGGTTTCCAACCAACGTTTCTTCGAAATTAAATTCAGTGTTGGTTAATTACAGTAAAAAGTTAAAATATTCAGGAGAAATTGGAGAGTCGTTGTTCAATCAAAGGAGAGAAGAGCTGGAGCTAGATAATTTCAATTTATTATACGTGGCTTTAACAAGAGCTGTGGAGCAATTGTATGTCATAGCAGAAAAAGAAAATTTAAACAAAAAGGAAATTACTTTTAATAATTCCTCTAATTTTTTAGTTGATTTTTTAAAGGAAAAAGGTTTTTGGGATACTGAAATAAATGATTATAGTTTTGGAAATCCAGTAAAAATTATTTATTCAAAGGAAGTTGAAAAAAACACTATATTCCCAAATACGTTTATAAGTAATTCTTGGAGTAATTTAAATATTTCAATCGTTGCAAACTCATCTGTTTTATGGGAAACAGAGCAAGGAGATGCCATTTTCTACGGAAATTTAATTCACGAAATTTTGTCAAAAATTTATACTTGTAACGATTTAGATGAAGTGTTAAATAGTTATTTATTTGAAGGAACCATCAACCAAGCTGAATTGGAAGATATTAGTAAGGTAATTACAAAAATTATTGAACACCCAAAATTAGCTATGTATTATCAGCAAAATAACCAGGTAAATAACGAAAGACCGATAATTACAACTAATAAAGAAATTGTAATTCCGGATCGAATAATATTTAATGAAAAAGTAGTGGTTATTATTGATTATAAAACAGGAAAATCAGAAAAAAAACATGAGCAGCAAATTAGTTATTATGCTCAAGTATTGAAAAATATGGGATTTACAATAGCTAAAAAAATATTGGTATATATTGATAAAAAAATAGTGCTAAAAGAAGTTTAGATTGTTTTAAATTTGATAAAATTTTATACTATGTACGGTACAATAAAACAAGAACTACAAAAAGAATTGCAAGAAATCAAAAATGCAGGACTTTATAAAAGTGAGCGAATTATTACCTCTGCTCAAGATGCAGTAATAAAAATTAGCACGGGTGAAGAAGTTATTAATTTTTGCGCTAACAACTACTTAGGGTTGTCAAATAATCCAGAGGTAATACAAGCAGCAAAAGATACTTTAGACACGCATGGTTACGGAATGTCGTCGGTGCGCTTTATTTGTGGGACACAAGATATTCATAAGAAACTAGAACAAAAAATAGCCGATTTTTATCAAACGGAGGACACTATTTTATATGCTGCAGCATTCGATGCAAATGGAGGAGTTTTTGAGCCTCTTTTATCAAATGAAGATGCAATTATTTCTGATGCGTTAAACCATGCTTCAATAATTGATGGGGTTCGCTTATGTAAAGCCGCTAGGTATCGATATGATAATAACAATATGAGCTCACTTGAAGAACAATTAATTGAAGCTACCAAAAATAACCATCGATTCAAAATTATTGTAACTGATGGAGTTTTCTCTATGGATGGAATTGTTGCTAGTTTAGATAAAATATGTGATTTAGCTGAAAAATACAATGCTATGGTTATGGTAGATGAATGCCATGCCGCTGGTTTTATAGGCAAAACAGGTAGGGGAACTATAGAGCTGAAAAATGTAATGGGACGCGTTGATATTATTACCGGAACTTTAGGGAAAGCATTAGGAGGTGCTATGGGAGGTTATACAACAGGTAAAAAAGAAATTATTGAAATGTTACGTCAGCGTTCTAGACCTTATTTATTCTCTAATTCATTAGCGCCAGCTATAGTTGGGGCTTCACTAAAGGTATTTGAATTGCTTTCTAAAGACACTTCGTTGCGTGATAAATTAGAATGGAACACCAATTACTTTAAACAAGGAATGTCTAAGGCTGGTTTTGACATTGTTAAAGGAGATTCGGCCATAGTTCCTGTAATGTTGTACGATGCTAAGTTATCTCAAGATATGTCTAATATGCTGCTTGAAGAAGGAGTTTATGTAATTGGTTTCTTTTTTCCAGTAGTTCCTAAAGGAAAAGCAAGAATTAGAGTACAGCTATCAGCAGCTCATAAAAAAGATCATTTAGATAAGGCATTAAAGGCATTTATTAAAATTGGACAAAGACTTAAGGTTATATAGAAAAACACTAAAAAAGATCTCTATTTCATATAATTTTGTATTTTTGTGCCATTAAGCTAGTCTTAAAGGCTAATATTTTGCGAATTAAAAAGAACATTAAATTTAAATTTTTAAAAATGAAACATTTTAAAGTTGCCTTTTTGGCAGTATTAATTACAATTGGTTTCACCCAATTGAATGCACAAGACAAAAATAATCCTTGGCAAATAGGATTTGGAGTAAATGCAGTAGATTATAGTCCAACAAACCCAAACAATGGAGTTGAGTGGGGACAAGCTTGGTTTACTGAATTTTTTAATGCAGAAGAGCACTATAATATGATTCCTGCAATAACTAGAGTATCAGTTGGTAAATACTTAACTGATGGTTTTAGCTTTGAAATAGCAGGTTCATTAAATAAAATTGAATTCATTGGAGATTTGGCTGCTGATGATTTATCTTATTTTGGTTTAGATGGAGCTGTAAAGTATGATTTAAATGAAGTAATTGGCGAAACTGCTTGGTTTGATCCTTATGTATCTGTTGGCGGTGGTTATACTTGGGTAGACGATACGGGAATTGGATCTTTAAACGGAGGTTTAGGAGCAAATGTATGGTTTAATGATAATGTAGGTCTAAACATTGGTACTCAATTAAAGTATAATTTCGAAGATTCTAATTTGGATGCAAATAATGTAAGTGGAAGAGAAAGACATTTTCAACATTATGCAGGTTTAGTTATCAAGTTTGGAGGAACTGATACTGATGAAGATGGAATTTATGATAAATTTGATGCTTGTCCTGAAGTATTTGGTTTAGCTGAATTTGACGGATGTCCTGATACTGATAGTGATGGAATTATTGACTCAAAAGATGCTTGTCCTGAAACGGCTGGTTTGGCTGAACTAAACGGTTGTCCAGATGCTGATGCTGATGGGATTGCTGATAAAGATGATGCTTGTCCAAATGAAAAAGGTACAAAAGCTAATAATGGATGTCCTGATACTGACGGTGACGGTCTTATAGATAAAAATGATTCTTGTCCTAAGGTTGCTGGTCCTTTAGCAAACAAAGGTTGTCCTTGGCCTGATACCGATGGCGACGGCGTTTTAGATAAAGATGATAACTGTGTTGATTTAGCTGGTCCTTCATCTAACAATGGATGTCCTGAAATATCTGAAGCAGAAGTAGCTCAATTAATAGAATTATTCAAAATATTTTCTTTTGAAGTTGGAAGCGATGTTTTCTTAGATGAAACTCCACCAAAAATGGATGAAGCAGCAGCAATTATGGTTAAATATCCAACTGCTAAGTTTACAATTGAAGGACATACTGATAGTGTTGACACAAAAGAATATAACCAAGATTTATCAGAAAGAAGAGCTTCTAAAGTGGTAGATTACCTAGTTTCAAAAGGTGTTAACGCTGCTAACTTAAGCTCAAAAGGTTTTGGTGAAGAAAGACCAGTTGCTACAAACCTAAATAAAAAAGGTAGAAATCAGAATAGAAGAGTAGAGGTTAAATTAGTTGACTAATTTATCTTAATGTGACGTCCTAAAAAACCGTTACAGGATTATACAAAGATAACTTTAAATCTCA
>ERZ1048872.597-NODE-597-length-38038-cov-10.208962_pt1 | contig 38038 bp, 34 predicted proteins | sample MGYA00383100_ERZ1048872 | MGnify/ENA primary metagenome ERZ1048872 (study PRJEB29581, sample SAMEA5548370) | metagenome | biome: marine; feature: coastal; material: water | depth 50 m | study: Short-term variability in the microbial, nano- and picoplankton...
ATCAGCGTATCGCCCCATAATCACGCTCCGACTCACTCCCGCCACTATGCGTTAACGATGCCAACCCTTCCTCAGCAAACACCAACAGCACATGACGACTTCTGTCTAGTCTTGCACTGGGTATCGCTGTGACCAACGCAAAGGCTTGTCCTGGATCATGCTCTACCTTGTTTACAAGACCCACTGGATAGCCGACAGGAAATCGATCGCCTAAGCCAGAACTGACCAGCAGATCACCAACTCGGATGTCTGCTGTATCCTGAACATGCAACAACTCCAATTGACGAGTAACCCCTGAACCGCGCGCGATTAAACGCAAGTTACTGCGATTGACCTGAACAGGCACTGAATGGGTCTGATCACTGACCAGCAAAACGCGACTTGTGTACGGACTAATTTCAATGACCTGCCCCATCAGCCCCTGCGCATCGAGCAGAGGCTGACCCACATAGACGCCAGAGCTAGTTCCCTTGTCAATGATGACTTCATGTCTCTCAGGGTCTGGATCGACACCAATCAGTTCTGCGACAAGCACATTATCCTGCAGCTTCGCCGCTGACCCTAAAAGATCTCTCAGGCGATTATTCTCCGCGGTTAATGCAGCCATTTTCTCAGTCTTGGCTCTTAACAACAGCAGCTGTTCTTTCAGATCGATGATGTCCGACTGCAATTCGGCACGGGATTTAAAGGTTTGCCTGACATCCTCTGCAGTCCGATTCGGGTAATCTGCAAGATACACAACAGGGGATACCAGCAAAGTCAAACCCGTGCGAATATCATCGGTAATTGAAAAGATACGAAGATGATCAAAGGTGACAAATAGCAACGACAGCAGAGTAAGACCCACTACCTTGTAGCCAATTGTCTTTTCTTCAAGAAATAGTGATTTTATGAGTCTAACCCCGATAACTTAACAGCATGATGACGACAAATAACGCCGAGACCTCTGAAACCACTTATTCGGTTTATGTGATGACTCGCTATATCGCTCGTTTCAGGTCAATTACTAGCAGCCCTTGCAAACGGTATCACTGGATTGATAGTAAGTCGCTGTCGCCACGATCATCCATTATTTCCAGTGCGCGACCTCCGCCCCGGGCGACACAAGTCAGTGGATCCTCAGCGACAATTACCGGCAGACCAGTTTCATTAGACAGCAACCTGTCGAGCCCGCGAAGCAACGAACCACCACCTGTTAACACAAGCCCACATTCCGCGATGTCGGATGCTAACTCCGGCGGCGTTTGCTCTAGCGCCCCTTTGACAGCCTGCACTATCACCGATAGTGGCTCCTGCAACGCTTCAAGTATTTCATTGCTATTAAGAGTGAAGCTTCTTGGCACACCTTCTGCCAAGTTACGGCCTCGAACATCAATTTCACGGACTTCCGCGCAAGGAAACGCCGTACCAATTTCCTGTTTGATTCTCTCAGCAGTGGCATCACCGATTAAACTGCCTTGGGTGCGCCGGACAAACGTCGTTATCGACTCATCAAAGCGATCACCGCCGACTCTCACCGACTGGGCATACACAACACCGTTCAGCGAAATGACAGCAATTTCAGTCGTGCCGCCACCGATGTCGACGACCATTGTGCCTACCGCTTCATGGACTGGCAGTCCTGCACCAATCGCTGCAGCCATCGGCTCCTCAATCAGACGCACATCACGGGCACCAGCGCTGATCACTGACTCGCGAATTGCCCGCCGTTCTACTTCCGTAGACTGGCATGGCACACAAACCAGTACACGCGGGCTGGGCCTAATAAAACTGTTCTCATGCACCTTCTTGATGAAGTGCTGCAACATTTTCTCTGTTACCTGAAAATCTGCAATCACGCCGTCTTTCAATGGGCGAATAGCGGTGATGTTTCCGGGCGTTCTACCCAGCATACGCTTCGCGTCGATGCCGACTGCGGCAACACTTTTTTGGTTGTTGTTGTTGCGGATTGCAACAACCGAGGGCTCGTCTAAAACGATCCCTTGCTCACGCACGTAGATCAGCGTGTTCGCGGTTCCTAGATCGATGGAAAGATCGTTGGAAAACAGACCCCTTAACTTTTTAAACATTTTTTTGGGGGAACCTTATATATAGGATTTAAAATCATTTTTAACTGTATCATTTATTGAAGATTTTGAACAACTAAACGCCTGCTATCAGAGTGTTTTTTTACAGTCACCAAGTGCAGGAGCGAGGACAAAGGCCGATTTCATTTATCAAACCTCGTGTCCTGACTAAAATGTCCTTCTCGCAGATTTCTTAACGCGGAAACAACCGATACCGAAGAAATACGTGTCAGAATACAAATTGACCCTCATAATCTACACTTGTTTATTGCAGTCGGAGCAATTCATGATTAGCATTCGTCGCCTCATCACAACGCAAAAACCAGAGATTCAGTAAAGCCATGGAAATAGATAACGAGGTCATACTCAACATCGCAGAGCTTGCCCAACTCGAGGTCAAAGACGAGGCGATCAGCAAATACGCAGACAAACTGACAGCCATGCTGAATCTGGTCGAAGCGATGCAAACGGTTAATACCGACAACATCGAACCTGTGTCTAATCCGCTGGATGCAATTCAGGTAATGAGAGACGACGAGGTGACAGAAGAAAACCTGAGAGATGAGTATCAGGCTATCGCTCCCGAGGTCGATGCGGGTTTGTACCTTGTGCCTCGGGTTGTGGAGTAACATCAGTGACTGACTTGCACTCAAAAACAATAAAAGAAATAAGCGCTGATCTTGAAAAGGGAGCGTACTCAAGTAAAGAACTCACCTGTCATTTTCTAGAGAGGATCGAGCGACACGAGCCAAACCTGAACAGCTTTATTTCAACATTTCCTGAACAGGCAATCGCACTCGCGCAACAATCTGACGAAAAGAGAAAAGCAGGGAGCAGTGGCGCACTGCTGGGTATCCCTATCGCCCACAAAGATATTTTCTGCACGAAGGGACAAAGAACGACAGCGGGCTCAAAGATGCTGGAGAATTTTGTCTCTCCCTATGACGCGACAGTGATTGAAAACCTGAACGCCGCAGGCACTATAAATATCGGCAAAGCGAACATGGACGAGTTTGCGATGGGTTCGTCAAATGAACACAGCGCATATGGCAATGCGCAAAATCCATGGGATTTGGCTCGCGTTCCGGGTGGATCATCAGGCGGATCGGCCGCTGCGGTTTCGGCTGGCTTGTGCGCCGCCGCGACAGGCACCGATACCGGCGGTTCTATTCGACAACCCGCGGCATTTTGTGGTGTTACTGGGCTTAAACCAACCTATGGACGAATCTCTCGCTACGGCATTATTGCGTTCGCTTCCAGCCTCGATCAAGCCGGCCCAATTACCCGGACCGCCGAAGACGCCGCCATCATGCTAGAAACAATGGCTGGATATGATCCGAAAGATTCGACCAGCATTAAACAACCCGTGCCAAACTACAGCGCAAATATTAACGACTCCATTGAGGGGTTGAGAGTTGGCGTCTGCAAGGAATACTTCGCTGACGGGCTCGACCGAGATATAGAAGCGGCTATCCAAAACGCTGTAAAAGAACTGGAAAAACTCGGCGCCGAGATCAGCGAAATTAGTTTACCCAACACAAAACATGCGGTTCCAGCCTACTATGTCATCGCCCCGGCTGAATGTTCCGCGAACCTGTCACGGTACGATGGTGTGAGATTTGGACATCGATGTGAAGACCCGGTAGATATCTCAGATCTTATCAAGCGCAGCCGATCGGAGGGCTTCGGCGACGAGGTCAAAAGTAGGATAATGGCCGGCACGTTCGCATTATCGGCGGGCTACTACGATGCCTATTACCGAAAAGCCCAGCAAATCCGGCGACTCATCAAAGATGATTTTCTGCAAGTTTTCAACGATGTAGATCTCATTTTAGGCCCGACCACACCGTCTCCGGCCTTCAAGATCGGCGAGAAATCTAACGATCCCGTTTCTATGTACCTTGAGGATATCTACACTATTTCTGTCAACCTCGCAGGATTACCCGCTATTTCTGTACCTGCGGGTATGGCACATGGATTACCCGTTGGTATGCAATTAATAGGGCCATACCATTCGGAAGCGAAAATATTAAATGCCGCGCACCAGTTTCAACAAGCAACCGATTGGCATTTGAAATCACCAGCCTTAGCTGGCGCAGACAAAACAGGCGGTAGCTAGCGATGAGTCATTCAGAAGAGTGGGAAGTTGTCATAGGACTGGAAATTCACACCCAGCTCTCAACCCAATCAAAAATTTTTAGCGGCGCAAGCACCCAATTCGGTGCAGAGCCTAACACCCAAGCCTGCGCCATTGATCTGGGCATGCCGGGTGTTCTGCCAGTTGTTAACGCGGCCGTATATCGAAAAGCCGTCGCATTCGGTCTCGGAATAGGTGCCGAAATTAACAAGCGATCCGTATTTGACCGCAAAAACTACTTTTATCCTGATCTACCGAAGGGTTACCAGATCACGCAACTTGAATCGCCGATCGTCATGGGGGGGCAAGTCGAAATCGTCCTCAACGATGGCAGCAGCAAACTCATCAACGTAACCCGTGCACATTTGGAAGAAGACGCGGGAAAATCCCTGCACGAAAACTACCACAATCAAACAGGTATTGATCTCAATCGCGCCGGTACGCCGCTGCTAGAGATTGTATCTGAGCCTGAGATGCGTTCAGCGGAAGAGGCCGTTGCGTACGCGCGGTATATACATCAATTGGTCACCTACCTTGGCGTTTCCGATGGCAATATGTCGGAGGGCTCCCTTCGCTGTGACGCAAATGTCTCAATCAGGAAATATGGTCAACAAGAATTAGGCACACGAACCGAGACAAAAAACGTAAACTCCTTTCGTTTTCTCGAGGCGGCAATTAACTTCGAAGTCGAACGCCAGATCGCAATTTTAGAATCCGGCGGTAGAGTCGTTCAAGAAACGAGACTCTACGATGCTGCCAAAAACGAAACACGCTCTATGCGCAGCAAGGAAACTGCCACAGATTATCGTTACTTTCCTGAACCCGATTTACTGCCGATTGTCATTGACGATGCGTATATCGATGCTGTGAGAGCTGAAATGCCTGAGCTACCAGCGCAGAGAACTGGCAGGTTTGTTGAACAATATAAGCTGAGCGAAGTAGATGCCGCATTGCTGTCGTCAAACCTTGAGCTGGCTAATTACTTTGAAGAAGTGACTGCCATCTGCGGCGATCCAAAACCTGCGTCTAACTGGATACGTGTAGAATTGTTGGGGCTACTGAACCGCGATGATATCGCGATCAGTCAATCGCCCCTTTCCTCCGCACAACTCGGCAAGCTTATTCAAAGAATACTCGACGACACCATATCCGGTAAGATCGGCAAACAAGTTTTTGAAGCTTTGTGGCAAGGTATCGCTAACGACGTTGACGAATACGTTGAAAAAGCAGGTCTGAAACAAGTATCTGATTCTGGCGAACTGGAAGCCATTGTCGACAAGATCATTGCCGACAATCCGGGACAAGTTGAGCAGTTTCGAGCAGGGAAAACCAAACTCATGGGCTTTTTTGTCGGTCAGGTAATGAAAGAAACCCAGGGGAAAGCAAACCCTAAACAAGTTAACGCGCTTGTTTCCTCCAAGCTGAATGGCTGAGCAGCCTATATTTGGGCGCTTGATAGCGCCGTCAAAATCCCCATTATTCTCGCAGCGTTAGCCCCTAAATCGCTCTGACCAACACGAGACACTGACCTTACGTCAACCTTTGAACCGGAACGCGTAGGCCTTATGCGTACGACAACATCGTCTTTGAAACCAAACCAAAATGTCGTCGCAGTTGCTTCGACGATACCCAGCTCCGGATCGATATTGACGACTTCCATACCGCTTTCTTCAAGTATTTTACTCGTTACAGCGACAACGCTCATTACATCCGAATTGAGTTCAAGGGTCTGAATCTCGGGATAGGCTTCTTGCTGCAACTTTGCCAACATGCTGGGATTTTCAAAACCAGCCCCGTAAGTCAGATCATTGACAATGGCCTCTTCCTTCGCACCGACGAGTCGTTGATTCACGATTACGTGAAAAACCGGTGGTGAGCTTGTATCGGTCGTAATGTCATGAATCGCCGGCACTGATGTACCTTTAAGAATATTTGGCACAATCATCACCATCGGCAAGATGCTGACGGCTATCCCAATAAACAACAGCTTCCGGTCCCGCAACATCTGATGTTTATTAACATACAAAAGCATCACCAATGAAACAATTACAACTAGCACAGCAACTAAAAACGCAAGCATCACAGTGCCGAGTGAGGACATCAAAAGCGATGACCCGTATTTGTAACCCATCGGCGCTGCAAGCAAAAGTATTACGGATATTACCCCGCTTGTCGCAAGCAGCTTACTCCACCATCTTGTTTCTTCCATTTCTACCTCGTTAGTTTTGTTTTAAGCAACTTTTATATGCCAGGGTTCGTATCGCACCCCTAGCAAATTGTCTTCTGGATAACGCATATCAATATAGCCCAGCTCTACCAAACGGTGGAACTCATCGGTTCTAGCAAATTGCTCTGTGAAATTTTTGGACCCAAATCCAATTTTCCCAACATCGAAATCTCCAACTCCGTGAAAAGAGTGTCCTGGAGGCGCTAAACTACGAGACGCTCGTGAGAGATTCCCCTCGGACTGAATTGTTTTGGCGAGGAACAGGTGGGTTTGTTTCACGATGTTTCTGATCCCCGAGGTAAGTACAACACTGCCACCCAAGTCTGAGTGAAGTTTCCGATAGAGCTTTTCAGCTTCCCCCCTGAAAAGATAATGCCCGGTATTGCCGACTTTTACACTATCACGCTGAGCAACAACCGACGTTAACTCGCCGACAACTCGGCTACCAAAAAAACCATAGTCGAGCGCATCAGCAGCGAAGACCGACGCAATAAAATCAATCTCGGCAACTTCAAATGCGCCGACCGCAGAGTAGTTTCGACTATACCTCAATACATCATCGAAACTAACAATATTGAAATTCCCATGTCCTACAAGGCCCTGAACCCGATCCAGTCGTTTGAAGGATGAGACCAGTATTTCGAACTGCTCTCCGGGCACAAAAATGTCCTCCCGATGAGCGTTTTCAAAATCATGCATTTTAGCGAGATATTGGTTCAGATTAAGCTCTTGAGCCGACACCTGGTGTTTTTGAAACTCCTTTAGATAAACTTCACGATCTGGCGGCGAAGTCATGAGGTGCTCTATAGATGTGCGCACCTGAGCAGGCGTTAGAGCGGAATCCTCAAGAAACCTCGGGGCTGTAAGAAATTTGCCTGTATCTGCGACGATTGGCCACGAAGCGCCCACAGCAGAACCGGCCAGGGCACCTCTCGACATTACTTTAAAGAAATCCCTTCTATTCACAGGTACGGATCCAACACCGGGGCGCTAAATATTAGCTTCAATGGTAGTATTTTTCTATCGATCTCCGATGTTACCGAGAAAAACAACGCCAGACTATCTTCCACCGTCGACGACAATTGTTTGACCTGTCGTAAAACTACCGGCCTTAGAAGACAAATAAACAGCCAAACCGGCTATTTCTTCTGGTTCACCAATACGTCGCAAACTTGCGTTAGCTGTTGCATTTTTCAGCGTCTCTGGGTCTTCCCATAGGGCTCTGGCGAAATCGGTTCGAATCAACCCCGGCGCGATCGCGTTCGCGCGGATATTATCGGGACCATATTCGGCTGCTATGTTTCGCGCCATTTGCATATCTGCTGCTTTCGAGATGCCATAGGTGCCGAGCACTGCGCTACCGTTAAGTCCACCGACAGAGGATATAATAATAATCACACCATCTTTGCGTTCTACCATTTCAGGCAGGACCATTTGACATAGCCAGTGATTGGACTTGATATTAGAGTCCAGAATCTTGTCAAAAGCAGAATCAGGAATATCAGCCATAGATCCGTAGAAAGGGTTCACCGCCGCGTTGCAGACTAGGATATCTACTTTACCAAGGTGTTCTTTTGTTTGCGTAATCAACTGTTCAATTTGCGCTTTGTCACCAATGTGGCAGGGAATGGAGACAGCACTGCCGGCGCCATCCGCGGTTGCTTCGTTTATCTCAGCTGCGACAGCCTCACAGGCATCCGCTTTTCTACTCGAAATCACGACTTGAGCGCCATGGGCAGCTAACTGCTCGGCAATAGACTTACCAATACCCTTGGTCGAACCAGTAATCACAGCTACTTTGCCTGTCAGATCAAATAAACTCATAACTTCCTCTCTTGTTAATTGCTGAAAATTTTTGGTTCAGGGTTAAACACGCTCAAAGGCCACTTGCCAAACCATTGCCCGCGCTTGCTCAAAGCGCCCGTCGGGCAAAAGTAAAAATATCACATGGAGGCATAAGAATTACAATGACAATCAATGCACCGTATTACTATAGCAACTTTGTGACAATACTCGGTACGGAACTCACGTTTCACTCTTAGTCTTGGGCGCGCACAAGTCATTTACTCGACGCTGCTTAAGATAAAACCTATCTCGCGATCAACCCGCTTTATCGAAAAAAACACCTTTGGCCATGACCCGTAAAGGGGTTGCCAATGCTTCTAGGTCTTGAGTCGGGTCATTTTCGTAAAAAACCAGATCCGCACTGTAATCAGGGCTTATCTGCCCTACTTGGTTACCCAGACCAATTGCTTCTGCACAGTCGCTGGTTGCGCTCTTGAGAGCCTCAATTGGCGTCAATTCAGCAAAGTGAGCAAACACGGGGATCGCCAAGGGCAAGTGATGATGGATAACGCCAGGGATGCCGGCATCAGTTGAAGCGATCAGCTTTACGCCGGCTTGTTTCATTTTTCGATAGTTATCTATCATCATCCCCTCAAACTTTTTAGTACCAATGTACCGTTTCCAGCCAGCATTCACTGTTGGCGACACACGCACGTTATTCGCAACAATCTCTTCAACAACTTCCGGGTCATAAGCCTTCCCCCATCCTTCTTCACCAACCCAGGAACAATGCTCAATAGTCGTGACCCCGGCCTCTGCCGCATGACGGATCCCCTCGGTTCCATGGCAATGTGCTGCAACGGTGTAATCAAGCTCGTTCGCCCGTGCGACGATAGATTTAATAATGGCGCTCGAAAACTGCGCATCTTTCGGTGCAGAATCAGGCGTGATGCTACCGCCGGTGGCCATGATTTTTATAAGGTCAACGCCCCTCGCATGCTGTCGCGCCAGAACATCTAAAGCCTGCTCAACGTCTTCTGCCTCACCACCCCAAAAATGGCAGTGCCCCTTTACAGAAGTAATAGGCTGACCGGCACAAACAAGTCGGCAGCCGACAACTTCTCCCCTATTGATCATGTCTCTGACCGCCAACTCTAGCCACTTTCCGCCGCCAAGATCCCGCGCCGTCGTGATGCCAGCAGCAAGCATTGATTGGCTTCTATTTACCATTTGTTCAATCAAAAGTTCTCTATTGATTTTACCGTGAGCAAAAGGATCTCTAATTTCAGGATCAAGACACATATGTACGTGCGCGTCGATTAATCCGGGCGTGACATAGACACCACCCATATCGAAAGACCCGGGCGCATCGTGCACATTTTCTAACGCGATGATTTTGCCATCGCGGATACGAATAGAGGAATGATGCTGATCTAGGGAGTCACCTAGACCGTTCCAGATATTGAGATTTGTCAGAATCGTGTCAGCCATATACCGCCTATTTTCTCTTGTCGTTGTATACAAAAAGTGTTGATGCCGCGAAGTTAAACAAACTCGCACTTGCCACACCTGCAATTAGTGCAAGCAATCTGTACTGGTCAAAAAAAGTGATCGTTGTTGTGAGCGTTGCATAAATACCCCAATTCAGCGAGAAGCCAACAAGACTTGAGAGAACAAACTCAATCCACTGCTTCATTTTTGGTCGTCGCACACGATCGCCGAATGTCGTCTTTCGGTTCAAAGCCCAATTCCAGCTTACCGCCGGCCAAAATGATAACCCTCTTGCAAGAATATGGTTAACACCCAGCATTTGAAACAGGTAATAAAAAGCAAGGTCAATAACGAAACCGCTTGCGCCAACGGCGCCAAAATGAACAAATTCAGCCCAACCCTTAAATTTATGCAAATACAAACGCCGCAGATGGCGCAGATACTTCCACTGCTGGTTGAAGTTCATTTTGCTGGCTCCCAACTCGCGGTCTTTGAAGCCGATAGGCACTTCTTCAACTCTTTTGAAGTCACCTCTGACCATTATCTCCAGACCAATTTTGTAGCCGATAGGGTTAAGCTTTGCCAAATCTCCCAGTGCTTGCCTGCTAAACATAAAGAAACCGGACATAGGGTCCGAGCACTTTACGAGGGGGCGCGCCAATAATGTTGCGATATGAGAATTGATGAATCGCCATAGACTCCAATCTCTATCAAAACTCCCGCCGCTGATATAACGACTACCAATCGCAAAAGCACCGTCAGTTTCGACAAACTTTTTTAACATTTCAGCAATCTTTCCTGGCGGGTGGGACAGATCAGCGTCCATGACTAGGACAATATCGTTTGCGGCACATTTAATACCGTCAATAACAGAAAGAGACAAGTCGCGAGAGCGACCTTGAGGACGCAGCAGCTTCAAAGGATACATCTCAGAAAGTTGACGACAGACATCCACTGTTTCATCTGGAGACATGTCATCTACAACGATGAGTTCATAATTTATCGCGGCGCCGTTGCTGTCAGGCCCGATACAGGAATGAATGAGTTCAGCCAACTGCGGTAAATTTTCCGCTTCTTTAAAGGTTGGCACTACGATGCTTAGCATTTAGCCTTCTCTTTTGAACTGTTTCGTTAAGCAAATACAAAGCGCGCTATGTAAGCAATCATGCGCATTCTATCCACAACTATAGTCTGGAAACCTATACTCAAGCGCATCATAAGCTTTTTTGTTTGGCCCGTTTAGATAGATCTGCATCAACGGACAAATACTGGTATTTTCATCGACGGGCCACGCATCGATTGAACGATGGTAGTAATCAATCGAAAGTTCAACGGTTTGCGGAGATAGCTCATGTACCCTTCCCGCCAACTCATAGAACACAGCCAGACTCTGCAGACTAGCGTAGGGTGGAATTTGTTCCTCTGCTTTAGTCACCAAGTCTACCAGCAATTCGCGCTGAGCAAGGAGGTCGCCATTCTGCGCTTGATATTGTTTGTACAGCGTTTCAAGTGTGACGAGTTTTCCAGGAAATGTCGATTGCAGCAGGTTGAGTCTTATGAACACTGCCTCGCTCATTTCCGATCGAGTGCGCGAACTGGCAAAACCCACATATTGTTTTGAAAAAGCAATCATTTGATTAAAAAGAAAGTGCTGCTCATGACCATCGGTCAATTCGTCATCGATGTAGAGTCGCAACAAATTATCCACATAGTCGTTGATGCCTTGCTCGAACTCGTAGTCGTTGCCACCCTTAGGATTAAATCTATGATATAGACCCAAATTAGTTGACGGTGACAATCGCGCTTCAATCGAGAAAACAGGTCTTTTTGATTGATTAATGAATGCTTCAATCACCTCCTGCTGCGCGATTGGAGGCAGAAATGGAGAGCTTAGTCGGTTAGAAAGCACGAGGTTCGCCCAGTCTCTTACCTCCACGTCAGGCCTCAATCCTTCTACTTGGCTGAGATAGCCTATCGGGCCAGTTTGGTTATCTCCATAGGTAAACAACACAGCGTCAGGAGGGAGCGTTCCCAGCACTGTTCTGGCATAAGTATCAATAAACTTGTTGCCACTTCTATCCACACTTTGATAATTCGACAGGTAAACTGAAACAACTGAGGCAAACCCCACAATCATAAAAACCAAGCCACGAACCTGATATTCCGATAAGTGCTTAGTAAATAGCGATTCATCTACGGCATTTACCAGAACCGTTGCTAACAGTTTAACTCCGTGTGCAAACCATAAACATATCGCCGCATAGGCTATGATAGGGTAGGGCCGAAAAATCGCTTGATAGAACGGGCTGAACTCAAAATTCAACAAAGCTAACAAGAGGTAAGTCGAACCCACAAACAAGAGGATGATACTAATATTTTCATATCTATCCCGAGTCCTGATTGAGTGCAAAAAACCGGTGAGAATCAATGGCAGACCAAGCACACCTAGCTGATAAACCGATACTTTTGAGAGCCAGTAAAAATAGGCTATTTTGTGTGAACTATCTGCAACTGCATGGTCATCACTGTATGTTGATCTCATGACATAACGCGTGAAACTCTCAATAGAGTCTATACCACCGTAAACGGCAATTTCAGGGCTTACTGTCAGAATTAGCGTTAGGTAGGGCAACAACCCAGTGGCTATACAAAGTATCGACAATGCCCAGAAGACCGGCTTGTTAAATTCTGCAAACAGGTTTTTCCAACGAGGGAAAATTGTCGCTGCCAATGCAGGTGAGGACAAAACCATCAGCGGCCAATGATTACAAAGTGCGAGTCCTACTAAAAAACAGAGGAGATACCAGTATCGAATATCAGCAGTCTTTAGATACAAGATTGAAACAAACCAAGCTGCCATAAACATCAAGGACGCTAGGCTGTATACCTCAATAATGATTGCCTGGGACCAAAAGGTATTTGAATACGCATAGGCAAGCGCCGCAATTGAGGCGAGTATGAGATCCTTGGTTAGCCGCTCGACTACTAGGAAAAAGACCATCACCGCAGCCACAGCGAAGATTACTGACACCAGGTTCCCGGCAAAGACAGTATCCTGCCAAGTAAGTTGCTGACAAAGAAGGGTGAATAGCGGATATCCGGGCGGATGGCCAATCCCACCAACATGACACACCATTTGGAAAAGACCCGCATCTTCGAGGGTAATAGCCCGCGGCATCGTGGTCAGGTATACGGCAAAGGCAAGCAGGCCAGCAACGCCAGCAAAAATAACTTTTTTTAATGTTTCCGCACTAATCATCATATGGACGCGCTGGTCATGTCTGTGGCTGAAATTTACTAACAGTGGTCAATTGGTCCCTCGCAAGTCCACTTCGAGATCAATTCATGACTCTTTCCGGCCAAGACAGTATATACGTTCTGATCCCCTCAAGACCTCGGATAAGCGCGGGCACCTATTCGCCGCTCTGTGTTTTCTGTCCCTGATGATATCAGCGTTTTAGCCATGAGTATCTTTTAACAGTCAAACAGCTGAAATCATGTTTCTTGTCGCTGCCAGCTCACCGGCATCCGGAAAAATCGAAGGTTTGACCGCTCAGGGCAAATATGATTTTCTATTATGTTTAGGCATTGAAATCATGTTGATAAAAAAGCTCAATCGTCGCCTTTTGTCCATGGCTATATTACTGGCGTTAACAGCCTGGACGAACTCAAAAATAATGGCAGCACCTAGCACTTACGCCATGAAAGCTCCCGATAGACTTCAGAACTATATTAGGATTGATACCGTCAACCCAGCGGGTAATGAATCTCGCGGAGTAGAGTTTTTGGGTGCCATACTTGAGGAAGCCGGTATCTCATATGAGACCGTCGAGTCCGCGCCTGGCAGAGGAAACATCTGGGCCCGACTGGAAGGAGGTGACGAACCAGCGCTCGTGCTCTTGAGTCACATTGATGTTGTTCCCGCCAACGCTGAATACTGGGACGTTGACCCCCTTTCAGGTGTCGTTAAGGACGATTATATCTATGGGCGCGGAGCCATTGATACTAAGGGGCTGGGAATTACTCAGTTACAGGCCTTCATCGCGCTGCACGCTTCAGGTAAAAAACTGAAGCGTGATGTCATTTTTATGGCAACCGCGGACGAAGAGGCTGGCGGTTTCTTTGGCGCAGGATGGTTGGTCGAGAACCGCCCGGAAATCTTCGAGGATGTGGGCTATCTTGTTAACGAGGGCGGGTCGGGACTCATCACGACCGGTAAACCTGTGTTCCGGATCGAGGTAACGCAAAAAGTGCCGCTCTGGCTGAAACTGACAGCAACAGATACACCAGGACATGGGTCCAGTCCGAGGTTAACAAGTTCCGTTACGCGGATTCTTCGTGCTGGGAACAGAATCGCGGATACGACCTTCGAGTACCGGATCGTTCCAGAGGTAAGAAACCTGTTCCAAAGCTCCGCGGAATTCAGAGAAGGGGAACTCCGTACTAAACTCGAAAGAATTGATGAATCTATCAAAGACCCGGTGTTCATGACAGCGCTGCAATTGAGGGAGCCAGGCAGTGTCGCCCTGTTACACAACACCTGCTCGATTACTCGACTGTCCGGCAGCAGCAAAATTAACGTGGTACCACCCACCGCTTCAATCGAACTGGACTGTCGACTGCTACCCGATCAAAACCCCGATGCGTTTTTGACCGAGCTTGAACACATCATTAACGATGACCACATTTCTATCGAAACAATCATGAGATTCACGCCAGCAGTGAGTGATACAAACACACCTTTGTATGACTCAATACAGCGCGTCTTAACACTGCACTACGAAAACATGAAAGCCGTTCCCTCGGTTTCAACCGGCTTTACAGACAGTCATTTTTTTAGAGATATGGGTATTATAAGCTACGGCTTTGGTCCATTTCTTTTTGGGGAGAATGAACAAACAGGCGTGCACGGAAACAACGAACGTATTTCTGTCGCCAATATGATCAAGGGAACTGAAATCATGAAAGATTTTGTTATGGATTTTTCCGTCGACTAGTCCGAAATTTTTTGACTCATTACTGAAAAGAGCAACCCACTTTTAAGACAAATTAATCGGTGAGCCGGCTAGCAGTCCAGCGGACTGCCGGCTCGACTCGATTTTCTCGGACCTACCAGAGATCGTACTTCTGAACCTCTGCACGGCCAACCACCATGTGATGCACCTCATCAGGACCGTCAGCGAAACGCAAATGTCTTTGATCTGCATACATTCCAGCAAGCGGTGACCATTGAGAGATGCCTGTTGCGCCATGCATTTGTATTGCCTGATCGATGATCTGACAAACACGCTCCGGCACCATCGCTTTCACAGCACTGACGTAGACTCTGGCCTCTTTATTACCGAGCACATCCATTGCCTTGGCTGCCTGAAGCACCATCAACTTCATCGCGTCGATGTCAATTCTTGCTCTGGAAATAACTTCCAGATTTTTACCAAGCTTCGCGATAGGCTTACCGAATGCAACTCGGCTGGCTGATCGTTTAACCATCAATTCAAGAGCGACTTCTGCCTTACCGATTGATCTCATGCAATGGTGTATTCGTCCGGGACCTAAACGTACTTGGGAAATTTCAAAACCACGGCCCTCGCCCAAAAGAATATTTTCTTTTGGCACTCTGACATTGTTGAATTTAATATGCATGTGCCCACGAGGCGCGTGGTCCTGCCCAAACACTTGCATACCTTCGAGTATTTCGACGCCCGGCGTTTCAATAGGAACCAGTATCTGGGATTGCTGTCGACTGGGAGGTGCATCTGGGCTGGTCTTCACCATTGTGATCATAATTTTACAGCGGGGATCTCCGGCACCTGAGATGTAAAATTTCTCACCATTAATAACCCAATCGTCTCCGTCTAGCACAGCCTGAGTGCTTATGTTCTTCGCATCGGATGAGGGCAAACCAGGTTCTGTCATCGCGTAAGCCGATCTAATCTCGCCATTAAGTAGAGGTTTTAGCCACTGTTCCTTTTGGGCTTCAGTCCCTACTCTTTCGAGCACTTCCATATTACCGGTGTCCGGCGCACTACAATTTAGCGATTCAGATGCCAGCGAAAACTTACCAAGTTCGGCAGCAATATATGCATAGTCGAGGTTTGTGAGACCTTCTCCAATTTCAGAATCCGGTAGGAAAAAATTCCACAGACCTGACGCTTTTGCTTTTGCCTTGGCACCATCTAACAGCTCTAACTGGCGAGGATGCCAAGACCAGCGATCATCTTTCTCGCTGTCGAGCGCATAAAACTCTTCAGTGATAGGCTCTACATTTTCCTTAATATGTTTCTTTACCGCATCCATCAGCGGCTGCGCTTTTTCTGACATGGCTAAAGTAAACAGGTCATTTTTAATATCAGGCATCGTTTTCTCCTTCGTTATCGTCTTTTGGCTTTCTGCCATTTAACGGCACCGCCACATGTTTTAACTTACGATCTTTCAACTTCAAGCACCACATCTATTAACCGGGGTGATAGGCGCTTAAAAAAGAAAGGTATTCTCAAATCACTCTTTTCGAACGACCGCGAGATACTCTTCAATTCTGCGGAGATGGCCATCGACATTGGTTTCTCCTGCGTTATGCGTTGCTATAGCTATTTTTGTCGCTCCCAGCGATTCCCATTTATCCGAATGAGATTTCCATCTCTCTGGCGTACCGCCCGCGTATTGAGCCTGCGCCTGTATCTGAAACTCTTCCCAGTTCTTACCCGCAGCCGCTCGGGCATCCTTTAACAGATTGATCGCTTCAGCTGCAGCACTATTCGCTCCCATCAAGGGAACCCATCCATCGCCCAGTTCAGCGCAGCGTTTTAACACTGTCGGCGCTGCACCACCAAACCAAACGGGTATAGGCTCAGATGGTCGAGGATTGATACTCGCTTTATCAATGTGATGGAATTCGCCGGAGTAATCGAGAGAGTCTTCCCCCCAAAGTTCGCGCATCAGCTCAACCTGCTCCGCTTGCCGGGTTCCTCGTCTTTCGAAAGGCACATTAAGTGCGTCATATTCAATCCTGTTCCAACCGGTTCCTACACCTAGTCTCAGTCTGTTATTGGAAAGTATTGCAACCTCAGCCGCTTGCTTGGCAACCAACACAGTTTGTCTTTGTGGCAGTATCAGTATGGAGGTTACAAGCTCGATTGATGCTGTTACCGCTGCAATAAATGCCAACGTTGTTAACGGCTCATGGAATGCGACGTCCTTATCGTAAGCGCCACGAAACCCACCGGGTCTATCAGGGTCAGCGCCCACTACATGGTCGTAGACTAACAACTGCTTGGCACCAAGTGCTTCGGCGCCCTGAGCAAATGCTTTCATTGCTCCGGGATCTGTACCTATTTCGTTGTGTGGAAGAACGACACCATATTCCATTTTGATCAATCCTTTTGCCCAGTACGCTTATATTTTCGGCGCTTATATTTTCGGCGCTAATTTAGCCTAATTCGACGCCAAGACTTTTAGCGACTCCAGTTCACTGCTCATTTGAGAACTGCGTGTCGCCATCGCCATAAACATGTCGTTACCTCTTTCCGTCTCACCCACAATCATCGATGCGATAACTGCCATGATCAAACCGGCGGGCGCGTAGCGGCGATAAAGCGTCCATGCTTGATCCCATTTCATGGTGACATCATAACTTTTCAATACATCAAGATAGAGTTTCAATAATGCTTCTTCATTAGCCGCTCGATCGTCAGGCCGCAGACTGGTGCCCATAAAATAGCTGAGATCGTTAAATGCGCACCCTAAACTTATTGACTGCCAGTCGACGACGGCTAGCGGGTAGGGACCACCGAACATCATATTGTCGAGTCGATAATCGATATGGATCAATGTCTTTTCGCCCTTAAAATCGGCATATTCCTCCATCATGCCACCAACACCCATCACCATTTCGTGATCAGCATTAACCAAACGATTCGCATACTTTTCTAAGAAACCCGCCTGTACCATTTGATAGATGGATTTCGCCGGGTCAGGTTCTTCCACCTTCCTCGGAGCGAGCAGTTCATAATGCTCTAGCGACCGGTCACCCCACCTGGGACCATGTAATTTAGCCAGCGCTTCCAGTGCTAGCGCGGCATCATCAACAGAGCAACCTTTTATCTGATCACCCTGCTCTCCTGGGGCGAGGTCCTCCATAATGATGGCGAAGTCGTGGGTCTCGGCAATGATATCAGCGTAGTGAACTTGCGGCGTTTGTATCTCAACGCTAGCTGCAAGTTCGTTATAGAAAAACACCTCCTTAACGTAGTTCTGCAGCTGAACACCTGTTTGTTTGCTCACCGGGTCATTTGAAGCAAACTTACCAACAATCGAGTTAGGCAGGTTGCCCTCCCCTTTCAGCTCAAATCTCACATTTTCGCCAACCTGCCCCGTGCCAATGCTGTTGCTTGTGAAGCTATCGACCCGACCCGAAATTCCGGCAAAATTAAGCACCTCTGTTAACCAATCGGGTGTTATTTTCTCCGCTTCATGTATCAATGCAGGCTTGCTCATACTAGATCTCTGGATTACAAATTAGGTATAAACTATATGGATTATTCGAGCTTAAGGGAAATCTGTGTCGGGTATAGGCGAACCCAGATCTCCACCGGGAGGCCTGGGCGTATTTAGATAGGTCATGACCCAATGAATACCCGCAATTACTAGCAGATTTTGATGGTTAGCGAAGTGATGACTGAAAAACAATCCGCCTACGGCAGCCATCAGGCACCAATGCCAGCGCCATCTCAACGTAAAATAATGCAAAACGCCAAACAGTGTATTGCTGATAAGAACTGGCACCAGCATCCCTATCCCAAGCGCGCCTATATAGTGAGGAATACCGATTCTAAAAACCCATTCTTCCCAAAGAGAGAGGCACCCTAGATACATAACCCAAGTTAGCTGCCTCAAGACCAGCGGGTATTTCCGGAACGCGGCATGAGCAAGCAAACAAAGGAAGATCACGCCTGCGACAATCAAATAAAGCGCACTATTTTCGCGAGCAGCGACGGTAGCATTGTTCAACAGCCGCCATGTCGTCGAATCGGTTAAGAACAAAAGTCCGAGTAACGCGCAAGGCAAACCGTGACGCAGAAATACGGCACTAAAGGATTGAATTTGCTCGCCCGTAAAATCCCGCGGACGTTGCAGCCTTCGCCTTCTGTTCACTTATAATTCACGCGATCAAAGCGTGCCGATGATGAGATTTGGATCGCACATCTGTTTGCTAAAGTGCGTGCACCAATCAGTTGCTGGAGATAGATATGAACATAGCGAAACGTTCAGATATCGAATCTTTAACAATGTGCGTTTCCTGGCCTTTTCAAGGCAGTAAACAGATGGATGGTGGGCCTGGAAGGACTCGAACCTTCGACCTGCCGATTATGAGTCGGATGCTCTAACCAACTGAGCTACAGGCCCTAAAAAAGGGTTTGGCGATTACGACGTTTCGTCAAGGAAACTCTTCAAATGATCCGAGCGAGTAGGATGTCTTAGCTTCCGCAGCGCTTTAGCTTCGATCTGACGAATACGTTCTCTCGTGACATCGAATTGCTTACCGACTTCTTCCAACGTGTGGTCGGTGTTCATGTCGATACCGAAACGCATTCTAAGCACCTTCGCCTCTCTTGCTGTCAGCCCAGAAAGTATGCCCCGAGTGGCTTCCTTAAGGCCTTCGTCAGTTGCTGTATCAACAGGGGAACCTACTGCAGCGCCTTCGCCAAGGTTGTTATTTGAGTCAAGGAAATCGCCAAGGTGCGAGTCTTCATCATCACCAATAGGTGTTTCAGTCGAGATAGGCTCTTTGGCAATTTTAAGGACGCGACGAACCTTATCTTCAGGCATCTCCATTCTCTCACCCAGCTCCTCAGGAGTCGGCTCCCGGCCCATTTCCTGCAGCATTTGCCGAGAAATTCTGGAAAGCTTATTGATCGTTTCGATCATATGCACAGGGATACGGATAGTTCTTGCTTGGTCAGCGATCGACCTCGTGATCGCCTGCCTGATCCACCATGTCGCGTAGGTTGAAAACTTGTAACCGCGGCGATATTCAAACTTATCAACCGCTTTCATTAAGCCGATATTACCTTCCTGAATAAGATCAAGAAACTGCAATCCACGATTCGTATATTTCTTAGCAATGGAGATAACCAGACGCAGGTTGGCCTCGACCATTTCCTTCTTCGCGCGTCGGGCTTTCGCCTCGCCAATCGACATCCGCCGATTAATGTCTTTTATTTCTATGATTGCCAAACCGCAGCTAGTTGATGCTTGCCTGATCCGTTTTTGCGCTCTGACAATTTCATCTTCGTACTTGCGCAGTCCTTCGTGACCGTCCGCAATTTGCTGTTGTACCCAAGAAACATTGTCTTCTTGCCCTGTGAATTTCTCCAAAAAAGCTTTTCGTGGCATTCGGCCTTTACGAACACACATCTGCATTGCTAGTCGTTCGTGGTGTCTTACCTGCGCATGTGTGCTTCTCGCCATTTTAACAATGACATCGTACAGCTTGGGTACCAGTTTGAAGAACTGAAACGAATCACCCAGCGCAGCAAGTTCCTTGTCCACCTGAGGTGTACCACGACCGTGCTTTTTAATCGCTTTTTCTGTCTTTTTAAGTTGCTTCCGCAGAATCTCAAATCGTTCTGCCGCTTTGACGGGGTCTGGCCCTTTTTCTTCTTCCTCTTCTTCCTCAGTCTTCTCTTTGACCTCTCCGGGTACCACCTGAGCTGCAGGCATGACGTTTTCTTCGGGGTCCAGGAAACCAATCAACATATCGGTCAGGTGCGAGTCTTCTTCCTGCGATTTATCGTAAGCTTCCAGAACGTGCTCCACAGTGCCCGGGAAACTGGCAAGCGCGTGCAACACATCTCTTATGCCTTCCTCGATTCGCTTAGCGATGACAATTTCGCCCTCTCGCGTCAGCAGTTCAACGGTGCCCATTTCTCGCATGTACATGCGCACTGGATCAGTCGTCCTTCCTGCTTCGTTCTCAACCGCCACTAACACTGCGGCGGCCTCCTCTGCTGCCAGCTCGTCAGTTACGTCGCCTTCAGCCATCAGATCGTCGCTTTCAGGCGCTTGTTCATGGACAGCGATGCCCATGTCGTTGATCATGCTGATGATGTCTTCGATTTGTTCCGGGTCAGATATTTCGTCTGGCAGATGATCATTGACCTCTGCATAGGTTAGGTAACCCTGTTCTCTACCTCGGCTGATGAGCTCTTTTAGTCGAGATTGCTGATTCTGTGCGAGTCCACTGTTGGTCATAGATTACCTTCGAAACTTTCATGGGGAAAACGAGCCGGACATTATAACCAGTGAATATTGATGATTCCACTCCAAGTACCTACCGCTGGGGCACCATTAGCTACTATTATGAGCGCACAACGGCTTCAATTATTTGCCTTTCGCGGTAAATGTAAGCACGAACTCGGCCTGAACTAGAAAAAATACTATTTTTTCGATTTGTTCTTTAAAGATTCTCGATAGCTTTTGCGTTCTTCCGGAGACCAATCGGCAAATGGCTTTGCGTGCAAATCCTTTCTAACCTGTTGAAAAGACTCTGTTTCTAGAATTTTCGCCATCTTTGCAAGTATGCCACTGTACTGCCCTGGCAACTCGCTCACATCAAGCAACTGCTCTCGTTCCGCCAGCATTTTCAGCACAGGGAATTCCGGTTGATCTTGATACGATGCCAGCAGCACGACTGGCGAGGCCATTTCCCTGGCTAGAATGGAATGCACAAGATCCACCAGCAGGCGACAACCCGGGGCATTTTCGAGCTGAGAATATACTTTTTCGTCAATATCGCCTGCGAGATCAGGTTGCCTGAGTAATATGCCAATAGCATCTTCTGCAAGTAATGCCATCTCTCTCGATACTGGTGCACCAAAAGAAAACGAAGGGTCCTCATCTAGAAACTCAGCGGTAGCCATCATTTCCGCATATTCATCATCGCTGACTATGCTTGAAGACCCAGCACCAGCGCTTGTCTCTGCTTGCTCTCTCGGCAATCCGGCTAGCGCGTTACCAGCGCGCGCAGGCGAGGTCTCAACACCCTGATTTTTATAAGAAAAACTTGCAGACCGGTCGTGCCCAGCGGCCTGGTCATGGCTGTAGGAAACCGCGATCAACCGTTCACTGGATAAACCGGTAAGCTCTGATAGTTTTCCAATCACCAATTGTTTGAAAACCCCCTCGGGAATTTTCTGAATGAGCGGCATCGATAGTTGTGATAGCGTCGCTTTACCCTCCATGGAGTCCATATCGAGCCCTTCTTGCAGGTGATCGAATAGGAAATCAGTCAAATGTGGTGCCTGGTTAACCCGCCATTCGAATTTGTCCTTACCCTCTTTTCTAACAAGCGTATCCGGATCCTCGCCTTCCGGCAGAAACAGAAATCGTGCACTTCGACCGTCTCTCATAAAGGGCAAGCTTTCCTGCAAGGCCTTCCAAGCAGCTGCCCGACCCGCTTTGTCGCCGTCAAACGAGAAGACTAATTTGGAGACCGTTCGAAAAAGTCTGTCGAGGTGGTCGCTACTGGTTGCGGTGCCCAAGGTCGCGACCGCGTAATTAATACCCTGTTGCGCCAACGCTACGACATCCATGTAGCCTTCAACGATGATCAGCATTTCTAATTTGCGGTTGCGGCGCCGACTCTCATAAAGCCCGTAAAGTTCCCGACCTTTGTGAAACACAGGGGTTTCGGGGGAATTGAGATATTTAGGTTTACCATCCCCAATGATTCTGCCGCCAAATGCGATCACGCGCCCTCGAACATCTCTTATCGGGAACATGACTCTGTCTCGAAAACGATCGTAGGTTTTGCCCTCCTCGCTATTATCGATGAGCATGCCAGATTCGATCAAAAGGTCACGCTCATGGTTAGTTTTCGACAACGCCCCCATCAGATTATCCCAGCCCGGGGGCGCATACCCGAGCTGAAAATCTCTCGCAATTTCTCCTGAGAGACCTCTTTGTTTCAGATAATTTACGGCGGTGTCACGACTGGCATGTTGGCGTAAAAAGCCCTGATACAAGGCAGACGCCTGTTCCAAGATTTCGTATATAGACTTGCGCTTTTTTAAACGCTCTGAGGTACCCGGTGGGCTTGAGTTGGGCACCTCGACACCAGCTTTCGAAGCAAGCAGCTCAACGGACGCGATAAAGTCCATACGCTCAAATTCCATCAGAAACTTGAGTGCGCTACCGGACGCCTGGCAACCAAAGCAATAGTAAAACTGTTTTTCCTGATTCACGCTGAACGAGGGACTTTTTTCAGTATGAAACGGACACAACCCCGTATAGTTTTGACCGGTCTTTTTCAGGGTAACACGGCTGTTTATGACATCAACGATATCAGTTCGAGACAACAAATCGTCTATAAAGTCAGGTGGGATCACGTCGCATACTACAGGTATTAATTTCCGTCAGGATGTCACCTGAACACACTAAAAACAAGCCGTCGAAGTGACAAGCAGAGGTTAGCTAAGCAGGCTTTTCACTTGCCCACTGACGGCGCCAACATCTGCGCGGCCCTGTATCTGGGGCTTTAGGATCGCCATGACCTGACCCATTTCTCTCATTGAGCTTGCGCCAGACTCAGCGATCGCAGCCTGAACCAATGCATCCAGCTCCTCGGTGGTCAATTCAGTGGGCAAGAATTCCTTGATCAATTCAATTTCAAACGCTTCTTGAGCGACCAGATCTTCTCGTCCCGCTGCCTCATATTGGGCAAGCGAGTCTTTTCGCTGCTTGGTCATTTTGTCGAGTATCGCAAGCACGCGCGCATCGTCGAGCTCAATGCGTTCGTCTACCTCAATCTTTTTGAATTCCGACATGGCAAGTCGCAATGCGCCGACTCGCTGTTTATCCCTCGCCCGCATCGCGTCTTTTACCGCGTTATCAATTTTTTGCTTTATTTCAGAAGCCGGCATAGTCTTTCCAGAATGAGTAATTCAGATGTTTATTTATCAACGACAAAGGATGGTTAGTCCTTGTGAGCAGCTATGTTTCTAATCACCAAGCACGTTTATGCAATCGTTGAATGAGTGAATTCAAAGATTACCTTATGACAGTGGCGGACATGAATAGTGGTTTCAAGAAACGAACCACAAGGAAGGAAGAGCAGGACAGTCGTCTGACGAGAGCCTCTATATGAGACTCAACGTCTTACCGTGGATGCTAGTACAAGCGCTCCATTCTTCTTGACTCACGCTGCACTTTCTTCGCATGTCTCTTCACGGCAGCCGCCGCCTTGCGCTTTCGAACTGAAGTTGGTTTTTCGTAGAATTCACGGCGTCGCACTTCAGCGAGGATTCCTGCTTTTTCACATGAACGCTTGAATCGTCGCAATGCAACGTCAAATGGTTCGTTCTCTTTCACTTTTACAAACGGCATACCTTTTTGTACTCTCCTTTCCCGAAGGGCGTGCATTCTAACGGCATCTGAACCCAAATGCAAAGCGCTAGTTAAGGCTAATATTCCTGTTACTAAGCGTACACAAAATACGATAACCGGCACGCAAAATTCTTCGTTTGAAACCCACATAGACACCAACTTCTAATTCATTCAGAGGATTTTTTCAAAAATAGTCAGTACGATGCGCAATCTCTTATGTGATATCGCAGAAGAGCACTAAAACCACTTTAATCAGAGAGTTCTCTTGAGAGTTATAGGTATAGAAAGTTCATGCGACGAAACCGGCGTTGCCATATACGATAGCAATAAAGGTCTCATGGCAGACCTTTTGTACAGCCAGATCGAACTGCATAAAGCGTATGGTGGGGTCGTGCCGGAACTTGCATCGCGTGACCACATTCGCAAGACGCTCCCCATGATCGATCAAGCGCTCGCAGAAAGCCATTCGACCAGAAATCAAATAGATGCCATCGCCTACACAGCTGGCCCAGGTCTTGTAGGCGCACTTCTCGTCGGTGCCAGCATCGCTAAGTCACTGGCGTTTGCCTGGGACATTCCAGCGATTGGCGTACATCACATGGAGGGCCACCTGCTCGCGTCAATGCTTAGTGAGGCTCCGCCGGAGTATCCTTTTATCGCCCTCCTGGTGTCTGGTGGTCACACTCAACTGCTTGCATGTCATGGCTTAGGGCAGTACGAGTTGCTGGGTGAATCGCTGGACGATGCCGCCGGTGAAGCTTTCGACAAAGTGGCGAAAATGCTTGGATTACCCTATCCCGGCGGTCCTCAAATTGCTCGTCTCGCCCTCAATGGAGATTCAAGTCGATTCCGATTTCCAAGACCCATGACCGACCGGCCGGGCCTGGACTTTAGCTTCAGCGGTCTCAAAACTTACACAATGAACACCTTGAACGATATCCCAGCACCCACGACACAAGACAAATCAGATATTGCGCTGGCGTTTCAAACCGCAGTTGTAGACACCATTCGTATCAAATGCCAAAGAGCTATCAACCAAACGGGGCTTTCACGCTTAGTGCTTGCCGGTGGTGTTAGCGCTAATCTGGCATTACGAGATCGATTGCACGAACTCGGCAACAAACACCGCGTCGAGATCTACTATCCTGAACTCAAACTCTGTACTGATAATGGTGCAATGATCGCCTATGCGGGGCTTCAAAGGTTGCTTCACAACCACACCGAGGACCTATCAATAGCGGTAAGGCCGCGATGGCCGATGACGGAGCTCAACTAATGAAAAACGACATTATTTTTATCGAGGGTTTGTCGATTGAAACAATTATCGGTGTTTACGAACATGAGCGAAATATTAAACAAGCAGTAATTCTCGATATTGAAATGACGCTACCTGCGAGTGACGCAGCTAGCTCCGATGATCTGCGTCACACGGTGGATTACGATGCGGTATCCAAAATGGTGACAAACTACGTCCAAGAGACGCAATACCAGCTTATTGAGTCTCTTGCTGAGCAAGTGGCGTCATTAGTGCTCGATGCTTTTGCAACCGATTCGCTCAGGCTTAAGTTGTCTAAACCAGGCGCTGTCAAGAATGCAGCATCGGTTGGCATCGTAATCACCCGCTCCGCGAAGCGACATGCCTGACCGCACGGTTGTTCGAGAGCATGGCACAATCCCGCGTCGCTAGGTCTGCGCACTTGTCATCTCCCGCTATGCTTTATTTCATACGTAACCTATACTGCTCCCCACCCAGATATTCCGCACGGAACATCCAAAACACAGACACGCAGCATAGGAATATCCAGCAGATTGAAAACGACGGATAGCGATCATCAGGCACTCGTCAGGTCTCTAGTGCCATTCGCTCAAATGCCCGACGACATCTTCGAAAGCATGATCCCGTTCATCACTTTCGAAACATATGCGCCCAACAAAATGATTTTCAAGCGTGATAATGCGGATCTGGTTTTGTATTGGCTTTTGGAAGGGACTGTCGATTTACTCGACAAAAATTATGCAGCCCAGACGCGTAAATCAGAAGATGAGAACGCGAAGTACGCACTTGATAGCCATGAACTCCACAGCGTTACCGCTATTACAACGACTCACTGCCGACTTGCTTTAATTCCAAGATCAACCCTCGGAGCGTTTTCTGAAAGCCTCGATGCAGGTATTTCGCTGAACCGCTCACCAGAGAAAGATGAAGGTATAGACTGGATGTCAGCGCTGCTTAGCTCACCTTTGTTCGAATACATTCCACCTGCAAATATTCAGGCGCTCTTCAGCAAATTTGAAGAGGTAACGTACTCGGCTGGAGAGGTCGTCATTCATCAAGGCGAACCTGGCGACTACTTTTACGTCATAAAATCAGGAAGAACCAAGGTGGAACGACAGGTTGGGGAAAAGTCCCAGCTACTCGTCGAACTGAAAGCTGGGGACAATTTTGGCCAGGACGCACTCGTCAGCGACGTGCCCCGAAATGCCAGCGTCACCATGTTGACCAACGGAAAACTCATGCGTTTGGCTGAGCCGGACTTTGAAAATTTGCTGATGGAGCCGGTAATAGAGACCGTCACGCTGAAAGAGGCGCATGAGATGATTGCTGAGGCAAATCCGAAAACCTATATATTGGACGTAAGAAACCCAAAAGAACTGAATTCCGGTAAACTTGAAAAAAGCATCAATGTACCGCTACCTTTGCTGCGGAAAAACATGCCAAAATTAGTGAACGATGCGGTATACATCACCACATGCGACAACGGCAAAAGATCAATGCTAGCCGCATACCAGCTTAATGAAAATGGCTTTACTGGCTACGTACTTGAACAGAACAACGAGAATTAGCGGCCTTATCAATTTTTGGCTTTTATTTGAACCACTAAGAGACTGACGAAAATGACAACCGATTGCCTTTTCTGCAAGATCGTAGCCGGAGATATTCCCGCTGACATCATCTACCAAGATGAACATGTTATCGCTTTTCGTGATATCAGCCCACAAGCACCGACGCACATTCTCATCGTTCCGCGTAAACATATTGCTACAATTAACGACTTAGAATCGACAGATCAGCTTCTTGCCGGACATCTCTTGTTAACCGCGCAAAAACTGGCGAGAGAACAAGGGATCGACCAATCAGGGTTTCGCTTGGTGATGAACTGTAATCAGGAGGGAGGCCAAACAGTGTACCATATCCATATGCACCTGATGGGTGGCCGACAACTCACCGTTCTAGGCTAAGGCTTACGCACAATCTCAAAGGTAACTTATTAGAATGAACAATCCGTTAGATAGCGCCATTTCACAATTCGATCAGGCATTGCGCGCTGTAACCGGCGCTGTGGGCAAGACTTCGCGTCAATCTCCAGCCAGCGCGCTAGCATCTGACGAGCTTTCCGACGAGGAGAAAAAAACCGCCGTCCGGTTGATGCGAATTAACCATTGCGGAGAGGTTTGCGCTCAGGCGTTATATCAATCTCAGGCACTGGTAGCAAAATCACCAGATGTGGCAAACCATATGCGTGCAGCGGCAAATGAAGAAGTTGACCATCTCAGTTGGACCGAGGAGCGCATTCGCGAACTAGACGGTCACGTCAGCTATCTGAACCCATTCTGGTATCTTGCGTCATTTGGTATCGGCGCAGTAACGGGCATGTTGGGAGATAAGATTAATTTGGGGTTTGTCGCTGCAACAGAGGATCAAGTAGCAGGACATCTTGATGATCATCTGGAGAAACTGCCTCAACAAGACAAAAAATCACAAGAGATTTTGAGACAGATGAAAACCGATGAGTTGGCCCACAAGGAAATGGCTATTAGTGCAGGCGGGGCAAATTTTCCTGAACCCATAAAACAAGGCATGCGATTTATCTCTCGTCTCATGACACGAACAACCTACTGGATCTAGAACACCAACGCGGCAATCGCTGCATGAATCACTGGGTCATTTTTATTCGAAGTCAACATCGCGCTACCCTCTCTCTGGGCACAGACGTTGTAGTCCGCTATCGTCATCTCTTTGAGACGACGGTCATTTTTTGCCAGCGATATTTGACCACTTGAATCAACACCTGCTCCTCTACTTCTTTCATCGATGGTCGCGAAGTGAGGCTTTAATCTGTCAAATAGACCGTTCAGCGATTCGACCGGATGCGTGTCTCCACACGTAGATATCTCTAACTCCAACCTAAAGGATGACCATTGATTCTCATCACCAACATCAAAATAAGTGTGTGTGGATATGTGACTGGCGTCCAAATGAGCGAGCGCTGAGACATGCTGAGCGATAAGTAAATTTGCGCTGGCGCCGTGCGGGTCGTAACTGACGGATGAAAAACTCATCGTGCGGGCGCCCAGTTCATCACTCAACTTTTTTATGAGCAACTCCAGTCGAGTTTCTGAATACTGCTGGTCTAGCCTATCCGCCCACAACACTAAATCAGCCGCTGGTTGAGGCGGCGCCAAAAAATAAAAATTCACACCCAGCGAATGTGTTACAAGGTTCATCTACTCTCCCGAAAATAAGTGAAGCAACAAAACCAGCCCAAAAAAAGCAATTCTGGCCCTAATAATGCCCGGTTATTGCGCTTTTCAACATCCATTATCGCCGACACTGTTGTTTTCGAAATTCGCTGGACGTAATCTACGTGTGATACTCGCACTTCTGGAAAACAGCGCAGCAATATGGCCAGCCTCACTCTGTCAGCCCTTGACTTCGGTAATATGGAAGCTTTTCTCACTGCCGCTCATAAGCGTCGCTATCCCAAAGGTAGTACGATTATCTACGCTGGCGAAGATAGCGACTCGATCTACTATATCACTAACGGCTCGGTCACCGTGCTCATCGAGAACGATTCTGGCCGTGAAATTATTGTTGCATATCTGAACAAAGGCGATTTTTTTGGTGAAATGGCGCTCTTTGGTGAAGGCACGCGTACTGCTTGGGTTAAAGCAAAAACAGACTGCGATGTTGCTGAATTGGGCTACGCCAAGTTTGTCGAACTGAGCAAACAGGACTCAGGCATGCTGTTTGAACTCACCAGCCAAATCGTCGAACGACTTGGCAAGACGACACGCAAATTAGGTGACCTTGCTTTCCTCGACGTCACTGGCCGTGTTGCTAGACAGTTGCTAGATTTATGCGAGCAGCCCGATGCTATGACCCATCCCGATGGCATGCAGATTAAGGTTACGCGACAAGAAATAGGGCGCTTAGTTGGCTGTTCCCGCGAGATGGTCGGACGGGTATTGAAAACGCTGGAAGACCAGGGGCTGGTTCAGGTTAAAGGCAAAACGATGGTCGTCATGGGCACCCGCTGAAACCTAATTTAACCTACCTTTTTTACCCGCTTGCTCACTGACTCTTTCTCAACTAGAAAAATTTAGCTTACGCAAAAAACATCTCGTTTAGCTTCTTACCTGGGTCGTCTTCTCTCATAAACGACTCACCCACCAAAAAGGAGTTAACGCCTGCTTCGAGCATCATCCCGACATCTTGTGAACAACTGATACCACTTTCTGTCACCACGGTAACGTCTGCAGGAATCAGATCAAGCAGCTCAAATGTGGTATTCAAAGTCACTTCGAAGGTCCTCAAATTTCGGTTATTAATGCCTAGTAGTTCCGGCTCAAGCGCCAGCGCCACCTCCGCCTCGGCTCGATCGTGAACCTCTATCAGTACATCCATACCCAAATCTCGAGCGAGATGGTAAAAACGTTCGAGCAATTCTGGGCTCAACACGCTTGCAATCAACAGCACACAATCCGCACCCAGCAATCTGGATTCATAGATCTGATAATCATCAACCATAAAATCTTTTCGAATGACCGGTAATTGCACCGCGCTCCGGGCACTTTGCATAAAACTATTCTTACCCTGAAAAAAACTTATGTCGGTTAATACTGAGAGACAGGCGGCGCCAGCTTTTTCGTAAGCCCTTGCAATCTGAACCGGATCGAAATCTTTACGAATGACGCCTTTTGAGGGTGAAGCCTTTTTAATCTCAGCAATGACGCCTGGCTTTTTCTGCTCCTCTCTATCTTTCAACGCTCGTGCAAACCCGCGACAGACTGGCATTGCAGCCACATCTTTTTCCAGCGCATCCTGTGATTTTTTTTGTTTCAAAACCTCCAGCTCTCGCCACTTCTCCGCGACAATTTCCTTTAGGATGTCCGGTATTTCAACGTTACTCATCAGCCCTTTCCGTTAAGTTATTATCGCAGCCGCTGCAGACAAGCTTTTGGTGAATGCAACAAACTCTTCGAGCTTTGTCGTGGCAAGGCCACTTGCAATGGATTCGCGCGCTAGTTTAACACCTTCTGCCAGCGTACCAGCCATACCTGATACATAGATTGCCGCACCCGCATTGAGCGCTACGATGTTGCTTGCGTCTCCGTGAGAGCCTTCAAGCGATTGCTTCACCAGCGCCAGGCTCTGCTGGCTATCTTCAACTATCAGCCCCTCAAGGGACCCCGTTGCCATACCAAAATCATTAGGAGAAATCTGGTACTCACGAACCTTCCCACCCTTTAGTTCAGCAATAAGTGTTGGCGCAGCGATGCTGATTTCATCCAAGCCGTCTTCCGAGTGAACAACAATTACGTGCTCGCTGCCCATCGTCTTAAGCACTTCAGCGACAGGCTTAAGCCATTGGCGATCATACACACCTATCAATTGTCTCTTCGCACCGGCCGGGTTTGTGAGTGGACCGAGCAGGTTGAATATCGTACGAACGATCATCTCTTTTCGTGGACCAATCGCATGCTTCATGGCGCTATGGTGACGTTGCGCGAACAGAAAACCTACACCGACCGTGTCAACGCAGCGGCCCACCTGTTCTGGCTCTAATGCGATTTCAGCACCAGCAGCCTCCAACAGATCTGCACTACCGCTCTTTGAGGAGGCGCCTCTGTTACCATGCTTTGCAACAGCCACACCTACCGAAGCAGCGACAAATGCCGACGCAGTAGACACATTGAATTTGTTAGATCCACTTCCTCCAGTGCCACATGTATCAACAATATTTGTTCTCTGGGTAGATACCGGCGTGGCCAGCTGCCGCATCACCGTCGCACCGGCACGAATTTCATCGATCGTTTCACCCTTCATTCTCAAACCAACCAAAAACCCACCGATTTGCGCGTCAGTTGCTTTTCCGCTCATGATCATGCCCATCACGTCTAACATTTCTTCATGAGCTAAATCTTCACCTGCAATAACCTTAGCGATCGCGCCTGGCATATCCATCAAATCACCTCTTTCCGGTCGGTAGTCTCTAAAAAATTTCGAAATAAATCATGTCCATACTCACTGACAATTGACTCTGGGTGAAACTGCACGCCCTCGACATTCATCTCTTTGTGCCTGAATCCCATGATTTCGTGCATGTGCCCATCTCGTTCTGTCCACGCAGTCACTTCCAAGCAATCGGGTACTGATTCTCTTGCGACAACTAACGAATGGTAGCGAGTTGCCGTAAATGGATTCGATAGTCCTCTGAAGACACCACCGCCATTGTGATAGATCGGGGATGTTTTCCCATGCATGACGCTTTCAGCTTTCACAATCTCTCCACCATAGACCTGACCAATACTCTGGTGACCGAGGCAAACACCGAGTATCGGTATCACGCCGGAAAACTTTCGAATGGCATCCATCGAGATACCCGCTTCGTTCGGTGTGCAGGGCCCTGGAGAGATAACGATTCGATCAGGATTTAACTCAGCGATCTTGCTTAGAGAAATCTCGTCATTGCGGTGGACTTCAACTTGCTCGCCCAGCTCTCCTAGGTACTGAACAATGTTGTATGTAAACGAGTCGTAGTTATCAATCATCAAAATCATACGCTTGAGTCCCCTCGTCCAGAGTGACGGGCTTGGTCTCTATTCAACGTTTCTGAGCTTTCACCGCCGTCGTCCATTCCGAGTCCTGATTCAGTCATTTCAACGGCACGAAAAATTGACCGGGCTTTATTCATCGTTTCCTTCCATTCAAGCGCTGGCACTGAATCTGCGACAACACCAGCACCCGCTTGAATATAGAGCTTGTGATCCTTGATAACAGCCGTACGGATCGCGATTGCAGTGTCCATATTTCCGTTCCAAGATAGATATCCTACTGCGCCGCCGAAAATACCGCGTTTTTCCGGTTCGAATTCATCAATAATTTCAAGTGCTCTCACCTTGGGCGCGCCGCTTAGGGTGCCGACAGGGAGCGTTGCTCTCAACAAATCCATCGCCGAGCCATCCTCTACTATTTCACCGGAAACATTTGAAGCGATATGCATCACATGCGCATAACGCTCAATAGTCATCATGTCGCTGACTGCAACTGTTCCAGTCTTACAAATGCGACCAATATCATTGCGCCCAAGATCAATCAACATGAGGTGTTCAGCGATTTCTTTCGGATCAGCCAACAGCTCTGCCTCCAATTGGAGGTCTTCAGTTTCTGTCCGGCCTCTCCTGCGCGTCCCAGCTAGCGGTCTGACCGTGACTTCGCCGTTGTCCAGACGGGCAAGAATTTCCGGCGAAGAGCTCACAATATGAAAATCCTCGAGATGCATGTAATACATGTACGGCGAGGGGTTCAATGACCTTAGTGCTCTGTAAAGGTTTAAAGGTTCTCCCTCAAATAGAATGGACATGCGCTGGGAAAGAACCACCTGCATAACATCGCCTTCACAAATGTAATCTTTGATTTTGTCGACATCGTGCATGAATTTTTCTTCGCCATAACTCGAAACAAAATCCTCTTCATGTACAACCGGCCCTATTTCCGGCGTCAGCACAGCAGCGGGAATATTGCGCTGCATTTTGAGAACCATTTCTCCTAACCGCTTTTGAGCATTTTGGTAAGCCGACTCATGCTCTGGGTTCGCGTGGGTAATTAGGTGTATCTTTCCCTTGACGCTGTCAAACACAACGACGTCGTTTGAAACCATTAGGAGAATATCGGGCGTGCCTATCGCATCAGGTGGCGAGCTGTCCGCCAGTCGCTTTTCAACATAACGCATGCAGTCATAGCCGAAATAACCGACCAGCCCACCCGTATAAATAGGTAGTCCTTCGATCGGTGGGTAACGGTACTGCTGTTGGAACTGTTCTACATAGGCCAGCGGATCCGGACATTCAAATCGATCTATCTCTAATCCGTCTTCCTCCAACACAATCTCGTGACCAAAGACTTTCAGGATTTTTTTTGCAGGTAGACCGACCATCGAATACCTTGACCATTTTTCGCCTCCCTGTGCGGCTGATTCTAGTAAATAGCTGTAGGGTCCATTTGCGACTTTGACATAACAAGACAAAGGCGTATCAAGATCTGCGAGAAGTTCGCGCGTCACGGGAATGTGGTTATAACCTTCAGCCGCTATGGCAGCAAAATTTTCTGGCGTCATCTCTCTTACTTCTTAATTTGGGTGACGATTGAATCTGTCAGCAATCGAATAAAATTTAAAACTTCGGAGTAGTCATCACATTACACGTTTGCAATGCCCCCGAGTGTTTAGCGCTCGGATATAGAAGAGGCTAGCTTCGCCAGCGAAGGGAGTAAGTAGATTGTGGAGAGGCTAAATTGATCATCGACGATACGTTATTTTGCTGAGAAGAATGTTCCGCGGTCAATCTCTAAGTTAATCAAACGAGGTATCCACCCGCAGAACCTGCTCTGCGCAGAATAATAGAGACACTCTCAAAGTACAAGCGAGTCACCGTATCCGGCCCGAAAGCTTTCCTAGAAGCATCAAAAAAAGCGTCAAATGGCATCGACGGAGGCGATTTCCAATTTCATCGAATCGATTGTTTTTCGGTAATCCTCTGCGCCGAAAATCGCAGAACCGGCCACGAAAGTATCAGCACCCGATGCTGCGATTTCAGCAATGTTGTCAATTTTCACACCACCGTCGATTTCCAAACGAATATCGCGTTCGCTCTGTTCGATCATAGCTCTGGCTTGTCTCAGTTTTTCGTGCGTGGCCGGGATGAATTTCTGTCCACCAAAACCTGGATTGATCGACATAATCAAGATCATATCTATTTTATCCATCAAATAATCGAGATGTGACAAAGAGGTCGCAGGATTAAAAACCAGTCCGCACTTGCATCCGGCCGATTTAATCATCTCCAACGAGCGGTCAATATGCTCACTCGCCTCTGGGTGAAAAGTGATGTAGCTCGCCCCTGCCTCCAGAAAATCACCGATAATTCTGTCCACAGGCTTCACCATAAGATGGACATCAATCGGCGCCTTAATGCCGTAGGATCGGAGAGCTTTACACACCATCGGTCCAATCGTCAGGTTGGGCACATAATGATTGTCCATGACATCAAAGTGAACAACATCAGCGCCGGCGTCTAAAACAGCGTCAACCTCTTCACCAAGCCTGGCAAAATCTGCGGATAGAATAGATGGAGCAATGAGTGGTTTCATCGACGTTAGTTACCTGTTGTTAGATTGAACTATTTTACCTGCTTAATGCTGATCCATATATAGCGCTGTAAAGAAAGCAAAGACATTAGCTAGCGGCAGTAAACGCGCTCCGAAGCCGTTTAAATTTAGATCAACCCATCACCCTTCGGGAGACGCTTGATCTGGCACAGGGCTTGTCATGCGACAAACAGCCCCGCTAACCCTTGTTTGAGGTTAAAGTCTATTGAGCGCTTCGAGTCTTTCGGGCGTTCCAACGTCACTCCATTTGCCAGAAAAGTATTCAGCTTCTATCGTTCCACGGTCAAGGTTGGCATCAAACAGTTCTCGTAGCGGCACCGGACCTGCTCTCAACCCTTCAAAAAATGCTGGTCTGTAAAGCCCGATCGTCGAGTAAGTTAGCAGATTGCCCTGGCTTTCAAGATAGCCATTCGCCCCAATCGCAAAGTCGCCCAGCGGGTGATGGGAGGGATTACCCACCATGACCAGTTTTGCGTTAGCTGGACAGGCGCTTCGCATCAATCGAGAAAAATCAAAATCCGTGAAAACATCACCGCCCACCACAAGGAAGGCATCGTTTGCTGACTGACCTGTTTCCAATAGTGGAAGTGCATGCTTGATACCCCCGGCCGTTTCTAGCGGGGCAGGTTCTCTTGAGTAACGGATTTCGATACCGCGCGATGCGCCTGTTCCCAGCGCCTGTTCGATCAATCGTCCCAGGTATGAAACGTTAATCACAAATTCACGTATGCCCGCGCGTTGTAATGCGTCAAGGTGGTGCTCAATCAGACTCTTGCCATGAATTTGCAACAGTGGTTTGGGCACAGTTTTGGTCAAGGGCAGCATCCGTTTGCCTAACCCCGCTGCCATAATCATCGCTTTCACGTTGTCATGCTCAAATGATTTCCTGTCTGCAAACACTCAAACCATGCTTTATTTCAGGCATTAATCAATTTCCCTTTGAAACACATCATCCAATGCAGGGACGATCCGTCGATTAAGCCACGCACCAAACGCCGTTAACTCGGGATAGCGGGTGCATGTTTCAAGTATATAGTTGATAACCAATGGGATGTCCGCAAGGTATCGCGACTTGCCGTCCCTGAGGTTCAAACGAGAAAAGATGCCCGCGCACTTTAGGTGACGCTGCATACCCATCAGATCAAACCATTTCAAAAATGTATCGCTATCTGTATCCAACAGCCTGCCAGACCGCGTCAGCTCCAGTCGAAACGCCTCGACGCGGTTGCAGACTATTTCTCGAGGAAATTCAAAATAACAATCTTTCATAAGTGAAACCAGATCGTAGGTCACAGGGCCCCAAACGGCATCCTGAAAATCAATTACCCCAAGCTCCCCATCATTCAACACCATGAGGTTTCGCGAGTGAAAGTCTCTGTGAACGAAAACCTGAGTTTGCTCAAGTGCAGATTCGACAAGAAAATCCCTCACTTTTTCTATTTCTGCGATTTCTTCGCCAGTGAGCGTTAATTTTAATTGTTGAGCAACAAACCATTCAGCAAACAAATTCATTTCAGTCGTGAGTAGTGAGCGATCATAAGCCGGCAAATGAGTTTCACCTGAGATGCACTGCATCTGCGCTATGACGCCAATCGCCCGCGGTACAAGCGCGTTTTTTTCGATATTCGCTGTTTTCTCGAGCAAATCCAGACAAAGTTGATCGCCAAAGTTCTCAATCATCATGTAGCCTGTTTCAAGGTCAGACTCATAGATTTTAGGTACCCTGACGCCCGTTGAGGCCAACAAGTCCCTGACCTGCAAAAAAGCCTGATTATTTTCGTGCGACGGAGGTGCATCAACAAAAACATACTTTCGGCTCATCCAAGCGCTATTACCGCCTGCGGCTTTAGGCCTAAAGTATCTTCGAAAACTTGCGTCGTCCGAGGCCGCTACTAGCTGAAAGTCTTCAACCTCCACTTTTTCACGCGCTACAAGCAGGTTTTCAGCCCATTTTTGCAGCATCACCAGCCTTTCGGCTTTTTCACTTTCTTGGATAGTCTCTGACAAAGTAACTGAACTCTAATTACGATTGCTTTATTATCCAACATCCTCCTCTATTGACGCCAACACATATTGTCACACTTTCAAAAAATACGGGTCGCCGCGGCTTATCGGGGCTTATTGTTGTCGGGCCTGATCACTTGGAGCTCAACTAACGCTGGTGCCGGACCAGAGGAAAGGTCTGCGGCGGAAATTGACTGGGTGGCGAAAAGTGATTTGAGTGCAGAGGATGCGAGCGAACTTCCGTGGTTTTGCAACGGCATGTACGCGCCACCTACATTGGAGGGCATTGAGGGCGATACGCGGATGTTCGCCACCTCAGATTCTGCTTTGTATGTGGAGGAGCATTCCACGTCTCTCGCCGGCAATGTTGTCGTCACCCAAGGTAAAAAACAAGTTACCGCACCATTCATCACCCGTGACGCTGCAACCGAAATAACGAGCATCGAAGGCCCTTTGGTGATGCGCGAAGAGGGATTGCTTCTGACAGGAAAGAAGGCGCGCACCAACTTCTTTGCCGGCACCGGTGTGGTAGACAACGCCACTTTTTTATTGCACCAGGCCAGTCTTAGAGGCACCGCCAATCGTCTGGTACAAGAAGCAGACAAGAAAATCCTAATCGATCAGGGAGAGATGACCCGATGCGAGCCAACCAGCAATGTCTGGAAGCTGAAGGGTAAAAATATCGAGTTGGATCCTGACTCGGGTTGGGGAGAGGCAAGAGACGTTACCCTCAAGATTAAAGACGTTCCAGTTTTCTATTTTCCCTGGTTTCGATTTCCAATAAACGATAAGAGACAGTCCGGTCTGCTATCACCAAGCGTCGGCTATGACAGTGATGGTGGGACTGACATTGTGGTGCCCTACTACTTCAACCTCGCACCAAATTATGATGCAACCTATCAATTCCGCAGCCTGTGGAAAAGGGGCTTCATCCATGACGGCCAGTTGAGGTACAAAAACACCTATTCCGACAACGAAATAAACGGTGCATTTCTCGCAAAAGACGATATTTACGATGAAAGGGAACTGTTCGACCAAACATCAAATGGCACAGACACGTCTTCGATCGATGTCCCTGACTTCGACAAACAAAACCGTTGGCTACTGAACTTACGCCACCAAGGTGAGTGGGGAGACCGTTGGAAAACGACCGTCAATTACAGCGCTGTTTCAGATCTGGACTATCTTGAGGATATCGGCGGCGATGTCGGTTCGGAAGCCGTAGACAGATTTGTTGGGCCAGTCGATTCCAGTCTTGCCAACCGACGTTCTGCAGCACTCACGCGATTGGGAAAAGTCGAGTATCGGGATGGCGGCTTGGCTGCGTCACTGTTTGTTCAGGGTTTTCAAAATCTAGACCCAAACGGTGCCGAACAATATGAGAAGATTCCTTCGCTGACCGCTGGATACGGCAATGAGATTGGCGTCATCGATTACAAAGTTGATTTCGACTACTCTTTCTTCACAAAAGACAACACAGACATTCGCGGAATCGATGC
>ERZ1048872.600-NODE-600-length-37873-cov-5.738484_pt1 | contig 37873 bp, 24 predicted proteins | sample MGYA00383100_ERZ1048872 | MGnify/ENA primary metagenome ERZ1048872 (study PRJEB29581, sample SAMEA5548370) | metagenome | biome: marine; feature: coastal; material: water | depth 50 m | study: Short-term variability in the microbial, nano- and picoplankton...
ACTTCGCCTTCTTGGGGGTGATAAAACCCACTGATGACATTCAGCATAGAAGATTTTCCTGCGCCATTTGGCCCGATGATCGCGCGAATTTCACCTTCGCGGATATCAAAAGAAATATCCTTGATCGCGACCACGCCGCCAAAGCGTAGCGTGATGTTTTTCATTTCCATCATGACGCCACCGATGGTGCGCCCGTCAGCGGTTACATAGCTGTCGATATTGTCTTTCATTCCGCGGCGATCCTTGCGTTGGTATCTTGAACGATTGCATCCTTGATTTCCAAAGTCGCGGAAATTGACCCTTTGCGACCATCTTCGTAAGTCACCTCGGTCACTGTCGAAACAGAGGGTGATCCATCATAAAGGGCGTCGATCAAATCCTTGAATTTCTCTTCGACGATGCGACGGCGCACTTTTCGTGTGCGGGTCAGCTCGCCATCATCTGCATCAAGTTCTTTATGTAAAACCAAGAATCGGTGGATTTGACAGCCATGCAGCATTTCATCTTGTGCGACTGATTTGTTCACCTCATCAACGTGTTCTTGAATGGTTGCCAATACCTGAGGGTGCCCTGCAAGTTCTTGGTACGATGCATATGCGATGTTATTTCGTTCTGCCCAGTTTCCGACAGCCGAAAGATCGATGTTGATAAAGGCAGTACAAGTTTCGCGTCCAGCGCCAAACAAAACCGCCTCTAAGATGTTGGGGTAAAATTTTAGTTTGTTTTCAACGAATTTGGGGGCGAACAGGGCGCCTGACGCCATCTTGCCGACGTCTTTTGCGCGATCAATGATGCGCAATTGCCCGCTGCTTTCTTCTATGTAACCGGCGTCGCCGGTGGCAACCCAACCTTCGGCGTCCTTGGTGTCTGCGGTGCTGTCGGGATTGTTGTAATACTCTACAAATACACCGGGGGAGCGATAGTATACTTCGCCATTTTCGCGGATGTCCAATTCCACGCCCGGACTTGGCACACCAACGCAGTCTGCACTTACGCCACCATCAGGTTGCTGAGTGATGAAAACACATGCTTCGGTTTGACCATAAAGCTGCTTCAGGTTGATCCCAAGTGAACGATAGAAACTGAAAATTTCAGGGCCAATTGCTTCACCAGCGGTGTAACCGACACGGACCCGCGTCAAGCCAAGTGTATTTTTCAACGGGCCATAGATGGCAAGATCACCAAGGAAATACTTGATGCGATCAAGCAAACCGACTGGATTTCGATCTAGAATATCAGGTCCAACCCTTTGCGCATGATCCATGGATTTTTTGAACAACCACTTTTTAAAGGGGCTGGCGTCTTCCATGCGGATCATCACGTTGGTTAGCTGTGTTTCAAAAACGCGGGGTGGCGCAAAATAATAAGTGGGTCCGATTTCGCGCAAATCAAAATTCAAAGTGTCCGCATTTTCGGGGCAATTAACGCAAAAACCCGTCCAAAATGCTTGGCCAACAGAAAAGATGAAATCGCCAACCCATGCCATAGGCAAGTAAGCTAAAATTTCGTCACCAGCCTGTAGATCATCAAATTCTGATGAATTGCGTGAGGTTTCGATGACGTTTCTATTGGAAAGCACAACGCCTTTAGGGCGGCCGGTGGTGCCGGATGTGTAAAGCATCACGCATGTACTGTCGTAGGTCAGTTCATCTGTACGCGCCGCCAATTCAGATGCGAGTTCTGTTTGCTTTTCACGGCCTAATTCTTGGGCCTTGGCAAAAGGTGTTAATCTGCTGTGGTCATATTTGCGCAACCCGCGGGGATCCAGATAGATAACATGATGCAAGTTTTTCAGATCGTCCTGAACATCGATGACTTTGTCGACCTGTTCTTGGTCTTCAGCGATAATGAAACGGGCGTTACAGTGATCCAAAACAAAGGCAATCTCTTCGCCTACAGAATCTTGGTATAGTGGTACAGGAATGGCGCCAGCGGCCTGGGCTGCAACCATGGCCCAATACATATAGGGGCGATTACGGCCAAGAATTGCAACATGATCACCTCGGTTCAAACCAAGTGCGACAAGACCTAAAGCAAGGGCGTCAACTTCTTTCGCCGCTTGGGCCCACGTCCACGATTGCCAGATGCCAAATTCTTTTTCGCGATACGCAGCAGATGTGCTGTGAATTTTCGCGTTGCGCGCCAGCAAGGCTGGAATGGATGCAAATTCAGGTTTCCCCGTTTCTTGAACCGTCACAAATCTCTCCCAATTGGATTAAAAAATCCTGCCCTGTTTTCAGGGTCAGTCTTCATTAGGGACATTCATCGGCAAGACGTCAACTAAAATTTTTGAACAAGCGTTCAATTAATTTCGGATTTGGCCCATGTTTATTGAGATAAGCGATGTATGAAATTTGGATTTTTCTATGAAAAGCACGGTTGCAGGATATGATTTATGCTTGGTGGCGCTATCAACCACGGATCTGGTGTCGCGCTAGGGGCACGAAGATGTGATACTTTTCAGGCGGTTTTTGTGCTAAGTTGGGTGCATGGATATTTTCACATTGTCGTTCTACGCGGCTATTTGCGGTGTGCTTTCTTTGATCGCCCCAGGTTTGGGTCGAGCGCCGAATCGATTATTTTTTGGAATGATAGTGGGCGTACTTGCCGCTGTCAGTTTGCCGATAGTCCGCAATATTCTTCTTGGATAGTCGGTTTGGGTAGGGATTTATTCGCCCCAGATCGGTGCTTCGGCCCGGTTCAAAATCACACCCAAAACAGGTGTGTGTTTCCCCAACATTTGTTCAACCTTGCGGATTTCGGCAGCCGTGGTCATGCCGCCACCCGCAACAATCAGAACGCCATCAACGTTTGGTAGAAACCCAATAACGTCGTCATTATCAAGCGCCGGTGGCAAATCATATAAAACGGCCGTTGGATAAAATCCGTCTTGCATATCAATCAGAACGTCTTCGGTCATGGATTCTTGCAAGATTTCCGCCGCAACATCTGTTGGTTGATCGTTAAGGCCGACAACAAAATTATCCGTTACTTTCATCAGAAAATCCTCGGGTGCGATGTCCCCTTCGAGAAATTCCTGCATATCCGATGTTTGTTCGGCACCAAGAATGTCTGCGATACCCGGATTACGAAGATCCATGTCCATTAAAATTGTGCGGCAAGAAGCCAGCCGCGCCATTGAGAAGGCGAGGTTTGTTGCGACAAAGGTTTTACCACATCCAGCCGTCGGCGAAGTGATCGCAACCCTTCCCCACTTCTTTTCTGACAGCACTTGCAGCAAGCGAGTGCGCAACATGTCAAAGGACTTATAGGCTTTATCGGTGCGGTTTGCGCTGATCACGCGGTTCTTGGCCAAGGTCTTTTTATTAAGGGCCAATCTTTCGCATTGTTTCCATATATCAAGTTTTGCCAACGCAGATGAACGCGCTGGCGCGACTTCTGTATTTGCGGAACCAGCATTCAAGCCGTCTTGATTTGGTGTCTGCGCCATGGGCATTCTTTTCTAATTTGACTTAACGTTTGTTGTATTATTTCTTAAAATTTCGACCAAATAATGGCGAAATCGCTGGTTTTTAGAATCCAAGCAAATTGGCATCAGTAATTGCGGCCTTGATGAAGGCTCGTTTGTCGCTTTCAGGCCGCCAGCCAAGTATTTGTTGTGTGTGACTGCTGTCAAACTGTGAAAAATGGCCTCGGCTTTGCCAATCGCGCCGTGATGGGTTGCTATGCCCGCGTTGTTGCAGAACAAATCGTTTCAATCCATATTTTACACAGGCCGACAGATAAAACGCGGTTAAGTTGCCGCTTTTCACTGTGATTTTTGCACCGAGTTCCTGATGAATGGCATTGAAATATTCCCGCCCTGTCATCATTGGAACGCCTGTCAAATTAAAGCTGTCACCTATGGCAATGCGAACCTCAATCATACGAACCAAGGCTTCGGCAGTATCCTCGATCAAAACGAATGGCAGGATGTTTTCACCCTTGCCCCAGACCCGTACAGCGCCTGCACCATGCCAACGGCCTATGCCCCAATGCTGTAATGGCCCACCATGACCGACAACAATACCCGGTCGTGCGATGACCAAGGGCAGTTTGTCTGATTTGTGCAATTCACTAAGGCGTCGCTCGCATTCTGCCTTGGATCGAGCATATAAATTACGATCGTCCATTGTCGTTTCCAGTGGGGTTCCATCCAAAATAACCCGCGCGGGATCGGTCATGTCATAGGACGCGATGGTGCCCGTATAGACGAAAGTTTTCACTTTTGCGGCCAACGCTGCCTTTGCAATGCCCACCGTTACGTCGACATCATTTTTCAGGCAATCTTCCCAGGTGGTGTCCATTGATTTGCCCAAATGATAAACGGCTTCGATCCCTTGCATGGCTTGGGCCAAACCTTGGGGATCCTTAAGCGAAGCCGAGAAAAGTTCAACGTTTCCGGAAATATCATCAAACGGGCCAGATTTACCGCGACTTAGCACCCGTACGTCATGGCCGCGTTCAACAAGTTTGCGGGTTAGCGCACGACCAATAAAACCGGTACCGCCAATCACCAGAACCGATGGTTTTGGCTTTTTGCGACGTTTTGGTTTGGAAGTTTCTGGTTCAACCGGCAGCATCGCCAAACTGGCGTCGATCGCAGATGCGACGGCCACAGCAGATTTCCCGTCAAAGCGCGTGTCTAATGTCTGACCTGTTTGGATAGCTTGATAAAAACTGGCCACAGCTTTGCGAAACCCAAGTCCATAGGGTGATTTTCGGTTCAGCGAAACCAGTTGCCGAGAAGCGTTAACGAAACCTTCTCGCAAATGGTTCCAAGCATCAGAAAACTGACGTCGTAAAGGGTTCAAGACCAAGTCTGCCGCGTTTTCATGAGAAATAACCAATGTGTCGGCTGCATAATCTAGCCGCGCTAAACCCGATGTGCCGCGCAGAGTTACACTGCGATCATCAAATGTTTCTACAAGTGACAGGTTGATTGTCACGTCCACGTCGCCCGCGCGGCCAATTATGCGCCAGCTTTGGGGGCGTGCGCCGTTGTTTCCCGGTAAATCAATCGGTTTGCCAAGGCTGACATGTTCTATGGCTAAAGGGCCAAACAAATCATTGGCAAAGGCATAAAGGTGCGGACCTAATTCCAACAACAGGTTTTCGCGCGCAGCAAGCAACCACAAACCAAAGGGGCCTGATCGAAGGGGGGCGAGGGGAAAATGCCAGTTGATTTCAGCACTTGTAATTCGACCCAAATCACCGCTTTCTTTGGCGGCCTTCAACCGTTCATATGCAGGCACACCTAGAAAATTGTGACCGGCTGCAAAAATCTTTCCTGCGGTTAGGGCCGCATCATGGATCGCTTGGGTATCCCCTAGTGACAAGGCGACAGGTTTTTCAACATAGACGTGTAACCCTGCGTGCAGCGCCTGACAGGCCAATTCGTTGTGTAAATGAGGGGGCGTCAAAATGTGAATAGCGTCGCAAATCTTGGCCTTAATCAGGTCTTCAAGTGAGGTGAAATACAGCGCGCCCACGCGTGCGGCCAATGCGGCACCAGCTGGGGCAGGATCGACGATTGCATCCAATGAAACATCGGGCGTGGCATTGATTGCGGCCACATGCCAATCGGCGATATATCCGGCACCGATGATAGCGCACCGTGTGGGTTTTGTTGGGATTGAATTGTTCATCACGCTCACTTGTACTCGATAATATTGATGTTACGCCGCATCAAATGGCGAATATAAAAACGCGCCATGCCGATAATATTGGGAAACTTTGAAATGACTAGAAACACGGCCTGATGGGCCGCGGATTTTGGTTGCAAACCTTCTCGCAACAGACCGAGCGTGGATTTTGCAAATGACCACAGATAGGCTGCCAAGACCAAACAAATCAGCCATGGGAATGTGAACCAAAAGAAAATTGCCAAAGTTGGCAAAACAGCACCATAAATGGCAACCCGCAATCGTTCACGACGAAAATAATCTTCGTGCAGATGCCCAACTTGTGCGAAACCATGACCGCTGCGAACCGCCCGTCGCCACCATTCCGAAAAGTGGAACATATTTGCGTCATGAACGCTCATGGCTTGAGGTAAACGAACCAGCCGCCAACCTGCCTTGCCAATACGGACACAAAATTCATCATCTTCGGCGGCAATGACATTTGGGTTAAACTGGCCGACACTGTCAAAAACCTTGCGCCGCACCATTAGATCACCGCTACACGCCAGAATGTCACCAGCTGGGCGATGCCATTCAACTTGGCTGATGGCATTGTAAATGCTGGCGTCTGGGTTGATCTCGCGCCGCCAACCCGTAACCAAAGCGATGGTGCTATCGTTATCCAATGTATCAAGGCCCGCCTTAAGCCAGCCATTTTCGAACGTACAATCCCCGTCTAAAAATTGAATGTAATCCGATGCGATACCGTCATTTTGCAAGGCAGCAACACCAGCGTTTCTGGCGCGGGCGGCTGAAAATGGGCGTGACAAATCCAGTGAAACAGTCACTAACCCACGGGTTTTTGCTTCGGACAGGCTGTCATCAGTTGAACCGCTGTCAACATAAACAGCGGGCACATCTTGCGGTAAACTTTCCAGACAACGGATCAATCGCGCACCTTCGTTACGACCGATTATCACAATTGATAGACGGGTCATGATGAAGTGCCTTTGAACAACATGGCGAGTTTTGCAGCCTCGGTTGTGATGTTGAATTCCGCCTGAACTTTTGTTCGGGCTTTGGCGCCTAGGCGATCACGTAAAGCTGGATCATCCAGCAAAGTTGCCAATGATTGGGTTAGAGCGTTTTGATCACCTGGGGTGACAAGCACACCTGATTGCCCATCCTCAATGAGTTCGGGGATGCCGGCTATACGGGTGGTAAGAACAGCGCGTTTTGCGGCCATTGCCTCCATCAGAACGACGGGCACACCCTCTGCGAAGCTGGGCAATACGAATATGTCAGATGCGCTAAGCGCCTCGCTGACGGCGGCTTGTGATTGGTATCCTTCAAAGGAAACGTGATCGATAATCCCAAGCGTTTCGGCCTGTTCTTCCAAGGCTGCCCGATCAGGGCCGTCGCCAATTAATGTTAGGTGCGTTTTGGGGTGTGATTTTGACAGTCTTGCCACGGCGTTTAATAATAACGGCACACCTTTGACCTGCGCCATTCGCCCAACAAACAAAAGTTGATGACCATCGGTGTTTACAGCTTTTTCATACCGTCTTGGATCAATTCCACAGTGTACAATTTTTAGTTTCTCTGTGTCCTTTGCTCCAGAAAAAACCATTGCCTGAGATCGGCAAAAATTACTGATGCAGGCCACAAATTTCGCCCGTGCAATTTTTTCATCCAATCGCCAGTGTTTTGGTTCAAAAAAGATATCGGGGCCGTGCAATGTAAAGCTGAAAGGAATGTCACTAATCGCACTTGCCAACATTGCAACTGTACAGCTTGCCTTGGCGATATGATTGTGAAGATGCGTAATTCCATTGCGTTTCATATGGGCCGCCAAAACGCCGGCCTCAACAAAATAGATCAATTGATAAAGCGACCCACGAAACCCTTTGGGGGCCGTTCTAAAAGCCAGGGCCAAGCCGCGAAAATAGCCAACTGGATTTCGCATGATCCAACCAAAATGATCAAGTAACACCCTGATAGGCCCCATCTCGGCAAGAATGTAAAATGTTCGGGCCGCTTCGGAAACTTGTTCAGGGCCGACCAGATGTTCGCGGCCCGTTCGTCGAATTGAACACGTACTAACATCAAGACCAAGATCACGAAGGGCGGCGACCTCGCGTTGAATGAATGTATCAGTTGCCCGTGGATATTCACCTGTAAGGTAAGCAAACTTCATCAATTGCCCCCTTCTGTTGCTTTATCAAACCAAGGCATTGGTTGCATCGGTGTGCAGCGTGTTTTCATGGTGCGCACGCCATCCTTGTCACCAGCGTTATGAATGGCCAGAGCTACCTCTGTCAGGTGAAGTGAAAAATCAGAACCAATTCTACAGGGGCGATCTTCGGCAATGGCAGATGCCATTTCAATTGGACCAAGCCCAAAATTCATGGCAGCCGCACCCCAGCGCCCAACTTTGGGGTGGGTTTTACGTGTTGCCTTGATTTTGCGTCCAACTGGGTTTTCCAACAGGCGACGACGAATGCGCATGCGTCGATGAAAACGCACAGTGGCGGCATTGTTCCATGCTTGTTTTACAACCAGAACACCATCGTCACCTATTACACGAATTCGATGATCGTGGGGTGCAGTTATAGAACAGGTAAGTCGCGCCACAACGCCATTTTCGAAAAACAATGTGGCGGTTGAAAAATCGGGCCCAGCATCATTTGGCAAAAGGTCAGCGACAACATTTCCAGAAGCAGCAACAACACGGGTTACGGCCCCGTTCATCGCAATTAACCAAGACAGATAATATCCTGCATGTTCTAGTGTACAGCCGACACGGAATTCATCCTTTGCGGGCCAAGGGGCACCACTTTCGCTGATCCAGTCTTTAAAAGGGGCTTGTGGAATGAAACCGTCGTCCAGATCGGCGTAGATTAATCGGGGTTTACCCGCTGTACCTGAATTGGTTGCGTGGATAAGGGTTTGCGCCGCTTCGCCCAAAACCGAACAAGGGGCAGCGGCAACCCTCAAATTTTGTTCCTTAGCCAATTCGCAAAGTGCCACAGCATCGGGCATATTTAAGGCCAAAGGCTTTTCACAATAAACGTGGTGTCCCGCGTTCAAGATTGCCGAATTGATTTCAAAATGCGCTGATGGATTGGTAAGATTAAGAACAATGGATTGCTTGGGAAGATCGGCCAAAAAGGCCTTAAGATCAGATGCAGTTTTCACATTCCAATGCTTACCAAAAGCTGCCAACCGGTCAGGGTTTTGGTCATAGGCAAGCGCAACACTGACCTCGTCATGGACAGCGAAGCTTCGCATATATAAATCCGCGACAAAGCCGCAGCCAATGATCGAAAAGACCGTCATCTTATCCTCGTTACGCGCATCGCCTTTGTTGAAAGCGGTACTATTCTACCGTCATTTGCCACCAGAAGTTGGCATAAATAGGGCCGTGGCAGAGGATTCACAATGTGCTAAACGGTTTTAACAAAGGTGAAAAAGGTCTGTTCAGTGGAATTTCAAAGCGGTTCTGAAAAAGTTGTTGTGAACACGAGGGACAAAACTGCGTTGTGGTTGGGTTTAAGTAATTGTTTTTCAGATGGAAAAGGCTTCGCACTGGCGACACTGAATTTGGATCATTTGGCGAAAATTCGCAATAATCCAGAATTTGCCAAGGCGTACCGCGCCCACGAATTTGTTGTGGCTGACGGAAATCCAATCGTTTGGCTGTCAAAACTGGCAGGTCAACCGGTTTCCTTGATGCCAGGTGCGGATTTGGTTGTTCCGCTTGCTACATTGGCGGCCAATGCGGGTATCAAAGTTGCATTGGTTGGTACGACCGAGGCAGCATTGTCAGCCGCCGCAAATACACTTTGCGAAAAAGTTCCAAACCTAAAAATTGGGTGCCAAATTGCACCGCCGTTTGGGTTTGATCCAACTGGGTCGTCAGCTCAGGACATCTTGTCCAAACTTTCTTCAAAGGATGTTGGTCTTTGCTTTGTTGCGCTGGGCGCCCCTAAACAAGAAATATTTGCCGCATTCGGGCGTAAGGTTGCACCCAAAGTTGGTTTTGCCTCAATCGGGGCAGGCTTGGATTTTCTGGCTGGCCAACAAAGCAGGGCGCCTAAGTGGGTGCGCAAACTGGCGCTTGAATGGCTTTACAGGTTGTTAAACAACCCACGTCGATTAATTGGACGTTACGCCAAATCCATGCTGATCCTTCCAGGTCTGGCTTGGCGGGCTTTACGGCGTTAAGCGGCGTGGCTTGGCCCGTTTTCCTAACAATCGATTCACCATGCGGCGCTTAAACGACTGATGTGGCAGCATTTCAGTATCGCGTTCAAAGACAACACCGTTAAGCGAACGATCGGTCAACAAGGCTAAGCTTGCGCCCCATTTCGCGGCTGTTTTTGGATCCAATCCGTTTACCAACCCCATGTCGGTCGCCAGCATACCAGGTAGCCAAGTTGACAATACAATATTGGGAAAGCGGTCGGCCAAATCCGCATGAAGGGCACGGCTGAAAATTCGTTGTGCACCCTTGGAAATTGAATAAGCGGCACTGGTTGGAATTGGCGCGATGTCGGCAAAACTTGCGACATCGATAATCCGCCCATGCCCCCGTTTAACCATCGCTGTCAGGGCCGCGCGGCTGCAGGCAATCGTGCCTCCAAGATTTATGTTAACCGTTTGCATTAAACTTTGCGCAGTTTCTTCCAAAATGTCCAACTGCGGATAAACAGCCGCATTGTTGATCAGTATATCAACAGGACCTTGTGAAATTTCGATCTGATCAAAAGCCGCATTCACCGCGTTATAATCAGAGACATCAACCACCATCGGAACGAAACCTTCGCCCCCCTTTTGTGCCGTTCCCTGAAGGGTGTCCTGTCGCCGCCCAAATCCGATAACCTTTACGTTCCGTTGGACGAGTTCCAAGGTCAAGGCGCGACCAAGGCCAGATCCAGCACCAGTAACAACGGCTATTTTTTGTTGATTAGTCATGATTTGTCCTTGAATTCTTTCGCAACGTGATCCCCGACGCGCAGGGCGTTTGCGGCTATCATCAAACTAGGATTCACACCCATCGAGGTTGGAAAAAATGATGAATCCACGACATACAAATTTTCAATATCATGGGCCCGGCAGTTCATGTTCAAAACACTTGTTTTTGGATCATCTCCGAAACACACGGTACCACATGGATGACCAAAATTTAGTTCTGCTTGTTGATGTAAAAACAGTTTTCTGTGTCCCCGAAAAGCCCGGCGAATTGCCCGCCTAAATTGCCGCCGCCGGGTGTGCAATTCGGATGGCAGTTGGTATTCAAATACAATGTCATTGGGATCATCTGTCGCGATCACGCGATTATGGGCATAGGGTAAATCCTCTAGAATGCCGACAAATATTTGTGCCCCACCCAATAATTTTTCTGCCAACATGGCCGGCAGTCGTAGAATGGTTCGTAGGAACGTAACTTTAGCAAGGCGCGACCTATCATACATCTGGTTTAGATAGTGCAGAATTTCACCGTAACGCGCAGAAATCCCCATCGATTGAACCATGCCAAAACGAGTTTTGTTTTGATAGTAGATGTCCCGTGACGCGATGGTTTTGCTGTTTTCTTGACTCGAAAATTTGTCCTTTGGCCAAAGAGCAAACATTTCGTTTAAGTGAAACATTAGGTTGCGCCCAACCAAGCCACTGGAATTTGCCACGCCCTTTGGCCAATCAGAATTGTTAGAAGCCAGCAGAATATTTGGCGATGCAAAGGCCCCCGCTGCAAGGACATATTGTTTTGCGGTTATGACTGTTTTTTCGCCATTTCGTAATATTTCTATCCCAGTGATTTGGTCCTTTTTCGTTAACAATCGGGTGACGGTTGCGTTGGTCCACAATGTAGCGTGCCCGGTCAGAAGCGCCGGTTCCACACCAGCGCTGCGCCCATCCATTTTACATGCTTTTGGGCATTTGTGACCCACGCAATTCAGACATTCCGGTAAGCGGGCAATAGCTGTGTGGGCATGATAGGGTTGCAAGCCTTGTGCACTTAACGATTGAAAAAGGGATGCATCGATTGCAGCTAATTGTTGAGGTTGTGAAAGATTTGCATTCGGCTCGCCCAACGGATTTTCGGTACCATGAATTTGATACATCTTACGTGTTTGATCAAAATATGGGGCGAAATCATCAAATTTGACGGGCCATCCACCGGTGGGGTGGGGGTGATTTTTACTGTCATCTAAATCGTGGCGTTCTGGTTGTTCTAAGGTGGCTGCATAAAATACCGAACTGCCACCAACACCGGAACCGATCGGGGCAAAAAATGTGCTGACCCGACCGTCGATTTTTGCTTTGGCTGCGTTTGGCGAAAGCCCGCGTAACGATCGCGCATGGGCTTGCCAAACGTCGCCAGTGATGGGTGTTTCCTCTAACCGATGCCCCGCATTGCCTTTTTCGACAAACAAAACGGACAAGCCGCGTTCGGCCAAACGTCGCCCAATCGTACCGCCGCCTATCCCAGTACCGATAACAACCACATCCCAAGGCCCATTCATCGCGCAGGCCTTTCAAATACAGGGGCAAACAAAGTGGACAATTCCCGCGCACCGGTGTTGGTGAGGTGGTTATTATCAAAATACAATCCGCGCATATTGTGAATGGCGTGGCAGTTTTCTTTATCGCAAATTTGTGGCCATGGATCGAGTAAAGTCACATTTTCCGATTGCGCAGCTTGAACGAAAACATCACCCCCAATTGCATCACGCAGTGTTGCCGTTTCCATCGAAATGGTGCTTTGTTCCGTTACCTGGCCATGGGCAAGCTGTATTGCGAATTTTCGACTGTCATAGGTTGGAATTTCTGGAACCTGCCGAAGTACAAACACCTTTGAAAACTCTGATGACATTTCGTTTAATGTATTTGATGCAGCCGTTATGAAAACTTCGTTTTGGGGCATTTCCTTATTCGAAGTGGACGACAAGGTCACAGAGTTTTCCAAATCATCCCCTATGCCGTGACCACTCGCGTAATATGACCATCGCCCAACCAAAAGCAGCCGTTCAATATTTGGCAATGCACTTAACCGCGCGGGCATCTGGGCATTAAATTCATTGCAAGCCGCATCCTCTTTTGGTGTGGCATAGGTTTCGTTCTTGTTTATTCCAAACAAAGGCGGGCAACCAGCGTTCCAAATCAGCAATCCCGCGGTACCCGCTTGGTCGGCTGCTTTTGCGATACCTTCGGCAAATGCACGAAGATGGCTATCCCCCCAAACAAGGACCCTTGGATCTTGACCACTTGGGCCCAGGGCACAGACGTTGTGTCCGGCGAACACGCCATCTGGTGCAACCTCACAGCGGGAAAAATCCTGTAGGAAGTCGCCACTGGCCTTGATGTGAATCTGGGTTTCTGCATCAAATCTTTGGGGAATGCCTTGGTTTTTGTAGATCAAGAAACCAAAGAGTGAAATGCAAAGTGAGGCAATGATTGTTAAGCCAAAAACCTTAGGTATCGAGGTGTCCATTTGCCGGGTTGGGCGTTCGACAAAGCGCCAAGACAATACCCCCAAAACAACGCAAATCAGAACCCAAAGAACCGTTTCGGTGGCAGATTGATAGGTTTCCCGCCAATATTTTGACAATACCAAAACCGGCCAATGCCAAAGATAAAGAGAATAGGAAATCAACCCAAAAAATACAAAACCACGGCTGCTTAACGTTGCATTTACCAGATTGATCTGTCGACCATTTAGTAAAAGTAAAACTGTGCCTAAGACAGGAAAAACTACCTGATACCCCGGAAATCCGGTGTCTGGTTTTATCAATACTATCGATCCAACAATCAGGCCGATCCCAAGCCAGGAAATAGGTTTGCCATAGTCCCAATCGCAACGTCGCTCATATCCCCAAATTGCAAGCAAAACACCTGAAAGCAATTCCCAAGCGCGAAATGGGAAAAGGAAAAATGTGGCGGGCTGCATGTCGGGAGTCAGCAGAATGTTGGCGAAAAAGGATGCGAACCACAACACAACAAGTAAAGCCAAAAGAAGTTGTTTTGATCGGGCCACCAAAAGGATCAACAAGGGTAAGAATATGTAAAACTGTTCCTCAACAGACAACGACCATGTGTGTAACAGGGCCTTTTCTTCACCTGCCGTATCGAAATAACCTGTTTGGCGAAAAAATAAGATGTTTGAAAAATAAAACGTCGCGGCGATCAGCATTTTTCCAAATTCGCGAAACTCATAGGGCAACAAGATTGCCCAGGCAAAAGCCGATGTAACTATCGCCATTGCAAAATATGCTGGTGCCAATCTTTTGATCCGACGCTGGTAGAAACGCGCTAAAGAAATGCGGCCTGTTTCGTTGTATTCTTTCCATAAAATCCCGCCGATCAAGAAACCTGAAATAACGAAAAATATGTCAACACCGACAAATCCACCGCCTAACACTGGCGTATCGAAATGGTACAAAACGACAGCCAAAACCGCGATGGCGCGCAGGCCGTCGATTTCGCGGCGATACATATGGTCGGAAGTGCTCAATTTAGTGCCTGTTTGTTTTGCTTTGATGCAAGTTAGCTGCTTTTTGCGCGACTGCCCAGAATTCCTTGACGGTTGAGTGGTTTTACTGAATTAAGATTGACAAAAAGGTCAATGGTACCTGTTATCTATTGTTTAAAAACAAGGAATGCCACGTGTCACAGGACGACAATGTTTCAGCCGAAATCCCCGACTGGTCACGAGAGCAGGTACGGAGTTTTTGGGACGCTGGCCCCAAATTGCTGCGCAGCATTCGACGATATCAAACAGCCAAAAAGCGTGGTGGTGTTTGGGCGGCGATATCCGCACGTTATTGGGTCATCATACATCGCTTTTGGTCGATTGTTTCCCAATGCGAAATTCATCTACATACCAAAATCGGTGGTGGATTACGTATTCCGCACCCCCAAGGAATTATCCTGCATCCTGATGTTGAAATTGGTGTTAATTGCATGATTTTTCAACAAGTTACACTTTCTGGTCCTGTCGTGATGGGTGGCCATGTGGATGTCGGGGCAGGGGCAAAATTGATGGCGCCTCTGCGTGTTGCTGATCACAGTACCATTGGTGCCAATGCGGTGGTGACCAAAGATGTTTTATTGGGGCAAACCGTTGTTGGCGTGCCCGCAAAGCCGATCTAAACTAGTCAAACAATGACGGTTTATCGCCGCCGTTCACTACCCAGTTATAGATCTTCAGAATTTGTTTTGCTTTGGCATCCCAAGTGAAGTTTTTGGTCACGTTTTCAAAGCCAGCCTGCCCCTTGATTGCAATGGTGTCTGGTTCTGCAATCAGCTTTTCAAGCTGGATGCGAAACGCTGAAACGATCTCGTCTCTGTTGCCAATCGGCACTTTCCACCCGTTTGCATCATTTACCAACTCGCCGGGTCCGGCATAATCAACAACCAATGTGGGCAGGGAAAGCGCCATTGCCTCTAAAACAACACCGCCACCAAATTCACGGATCGAGGGAAAGGCCAGAAAATCGCACGAGGACATCACACTTTGAACGTCTTCATGGGCAAGCCAACCATGAAATTGTACGCTGTCCGCTAAGTCGACGGCTTGCGTTTTCAGGCTTTCCATCATTGGGCCATCGCCGATAATTGAAAGCGAAAGTTGCCCAGACTGTAAGAATGGCTTGGCGGCTTCAATCAACATATCGGCCCCTTTATAGGGCACCAACCGGCCAATAAAACAGGCCCTTAAAGGGGTATTCTTTACCGACTTTGTTTTTGAAAACCGTGTCGGGTCGATTGCATTCTCGGGTAAATGAAACGTCTTTGATTGGTGCACGGTTGGAATTTCGCCCTGCGTGTGGCCTGATCCAGTTAGTATCGCTGCCGTATTTTTCAAACTGCGGTGTCGTCCTGGCAGAAGTTTATAAGCACTGCGTAAATAAGAAAGCCATTCACGTTCGCGACGCCTTTCGGCATCAAAACCTTTGGGCCAAGGAACGCCACCGTTAAGTGGACCGACAACAAAAGGCACCCCAGCACGGGCGCATTTTTTGGCGATGGGGCTGGAAATTGTGGGGCTTAAGGGCGTGATCCTGTGAACGATGTCATATTCTTTATCGGCGATTTTTTTACCAAATTTGCGCCAAGCCAAACGTTCAAAATATGGATATGATAGGGCTGAAATTGCCTGCATCATCGTCCATCCTTTACCTTCGCCCATTCGAAGTTTTGCCCCCAATCGCCAAAGTGGCCCTGCGAACGCCTCTGAATCAATGGCGGTGAAATCTTGCCCTTCGATCAATCCTGCACGCAAAAACGCCTCGCGGTTGCGGATTTGTGTAACGATATGAACGTCGGCAACTTTGGCCAGATGCGTGGCCAACGACCAGCCAATTAGCGGCACAGAAACCCATTCCGGATTGGCCGCTTCTGCGATCACCAGTACCCTTAATTTGCGTTCCATTACATCAACACCTTGAGTGGCCTTTGAACATCATTGGATGCAAGTGCCTGTTCGAATGCGGGCTGTTTTTCAACCAAACGTATTCGCCTAAGATGCTCGGCATACCCAAGTAAGGCCCCCGAAATAATCCACGTAATTGGTGTCAGTGTGGCATTGGGCAACAAGTCAAAAAGGTTAATGGCCAACATCAAAGACAAAGGGCCAATGAAGTTTGAAAAATCCTTGGGATCAGCAATCCGCGCCTCGCGCCACAATAACAGCAAGGGGATGGATAATAAGCCAAATTCGGCAAGATACCCAAGCCATCCGTAGACCCCATAGGTGATGATCCAACGCCCGTCGGTAACGGTTAAGATCGTGCCATCAACAGCATTGTGAAGGTGGTTGCGGCCCCAAGACCCCCAGCCAAACAGAGGTTTTTCACGGGCGCGTTCCAACAGCCGGTCCTCGTTTTCAAAACGAAATTTAAGCGAGTTTGCGCGTTCCGCACTTACCTTTTCGGCTTGTGCCAATATTGCTTGGCTTGGCACAATGTCGGCGCCTTTCAGCATTGGATATGTGAACGCAACGAATGCCAAAACAATTGCAATTCTCATTTGGGTTTTGCTGGTGGCAAAACAAATGAGTGGTGCCAGTAGGATGAAATACAACAGCGGTGCCAAGGTCTTTGTTAGGATCAGGACACCAATTAGATAGAACGCTGCAAAAACATACAGTGGCAACCTTTTGGCACCAAATTTTACCCGTGTCGATTGATCGGAAATCACCGTTGCAACAGGGGCAAAAATTTCACTTTTGGATCGATCATTTCGCCACAATGCGAATGCCGCAAGTGCCGCCGTCATGGCGAAGAATGAAACCCATATGCCGTGAAATAAGAATACGACAGGGCGAAAACCACCACCACGCATCGATTGTTCAAACAGGTGTTGATAGTAGCCATAAACCCAAAGGTTGATCTGTGGGCTCAACCGAACCTCAACCAACATCGGAAATGAATACACCATGCCGCAAATGAATATTGCAGCAAGCAGATCGCGTTGTGTTTCTGCGGTTTGTAGCAAAGGTCGTGCCATCATAAAACCGAGCAGCAAAATTGCTTGATTGATCGACAAGGCAAGCGCATCGGTAATCCGCAACCCGGGCAATTCGCCAATGACGAATGAAACTGGTTCGCGGTTGGTTAAAACTGTCGCAATGGGCGATAAAATGAACAAAAGCATCAATGCGCGCGCAATGCGATTTTGTGGAAGGATCGACAAACGTCCAGGAATAAGCAGCAGACATGCAATAAAGACCGTGATGTTTGGCAACGTGTCCTTGGTGATCGGCGGCATTAAGGGAAAATCAAAACCTGCTGGCGCAGGAGGTAGGAAAAGATAGGCCAATAATAGTGACCAAATTAACGCGCGCGCTGGCGGTAGGCGCACGAAAAGAGTCGCCGCCACAGCGGGGTAAATCAACAGCACCAAATAAGCGAGAGCGTTTGGCATTCTCAGATATGTTCCGTTCTGTTTTTCTGCCCCAACAGCATAAAACCTAACAGTTTTTGCCGGATTTGTCTTGGCTTGTGGGTTGAAAGTCACTCAGTTATTTTACGGTATGTGCCTTTGTCGCCACGTTATTTCCAGCGTTCTGACTTGCCAAGCCCTGTTCCAAGATGGTTTGGTGTATTTTGGGGACACAAAGGAAAACTTGCCAGTGAAAATTGCTTATCTTTGCGATATTAGCCCGATGGAAACTTGGGGTTATTCAGGTGGGAATAGCAACATGTATCGCGCCCTTTGTGATCAGTTTGATGATGTCCATATTCTTGAAAATTCTTGGGGATGGGCGGAACCTCTGCGCCATCTTGTTAATGCAATGCCAGAGGCAATTACCTTACGCGCGCGGTGGCGGTTGCATTTGTTGTTTGGCCCGATCATTGCAAAAAATGTGGCGCGGCAATTGGCCAGAGATAAATACGATGTTGTGTTTTGCCCTTATAGTTTTCATTCACTGGCAGGTTTGAAACTGCCTTATGAAATGACGACGGTGTATACGTCGGATGCCACGCCAACCAGTTACAAACGCAGCAGCATCGGGGCAGCGTTTGGATCGTATTTTTCGGCATCGCGCATTCTTGACCCCCTCATTCTGCGGGCGGAAAAGCGTGTTTTTGGCGAGGTGTCTTTGGCTCTTTGGCCGTCAAAATGGATGGAAAATTCGGCGAAAGAACTGTTTGCTATTACGACACCGCAATCGCAGGTCGTGCCGTGGGGGGCGAATTTGCCGGACAAAGACATTGCTTATTCTGGGGATGATCGACCAGATATGCAAAAAACAGTGCGCCTGTTGTTGGTTGGTCGCGATTGGTTTGCCAAGGGTGGCGCCACCAGCTTTGCCGTGCTTGAGGCGCTGATGGAAAAGGGAATACCCGCCCGATTGGATGTGGTTGGCTGCATGCCACCTGATGAACATCGCAATGAGAATGTCAAAGTTCATGGTCTTTTGTCAAAATCAGATCCAGTCGAATTTCAGAAATTCATGGATCTGTACCAAAACGCGCATTTCATGGTTATGCCGTCGTTTGAATCCTATGGATTTGCGTTTTGTGAGGCGTCGGCTTTTGGTTTGCCATCTCTTTGTATGGATATTGGTGGGGTGCCGGTTGTTGATGGGGTAAATGGTTTTGCATTTCCGCCAGAGGCAAATGTTGATGCCTATGTCGATTGTATATTGGAACATCGAAACGATGCCAAAAAATATAATGCGCTAAGTAAATCTGCGCGCGCCTATTATGAAACGCATCTTAATTGGGGTGCTTGGGCGCGTAGTGTTAAGGCGAAAATTATCGAAAGCCGCGCTGGTCTTTAGATCGAAACTACTGACCTGTGGCGCGGAAAATCACAACAACCGTTGCCATCATCACGTTCAAATCTGTTCTTAAGGATTGCTCGTGGAAATATTGGTTATCAAAGAACGCCCGTTGCGCAAAACTGCATTCGTTTCTTTTTGAGATTTGCCAATAGCCCGTCAAACCAGGGCGCATAGAATAATACGTAACGCCTGGGTAAATGCCGACTTGGTTTTCCATCATCGGGCGTGGCCCAACGATTGACATTTCGCCCCTGATAACATTCCAAAGTTGCGGCAGTTCATCCAAAGATGTTTTCCGAATAAGACGGCCGATCCGTGTGACGCGTGGATCGTGACGCAGTTTTTGCATCTGATCCCATTCGGACTTTGCCTGAGGATTTTGCAACAGATGCTTTTCTAGTCGTGCTTCGGCATTGGGCACCATGGTGCGCAATTTCCACATTTTGAAAATCTGCCCATTTCGACCAACGCGCTTCTGAAGATAGATCGGCGCAGAGCCATCAAACATGATGATCAAAGAAAGAACAGCCAGGATAACCAGAACGGGCAGGGCAAATACAGCAACCAAAACCAAATCAAGTACGCGTTTCAGAGAGCCACGATAAGGCCCCCACGCGCTGGATTTTACAGCATCAGCTTGGGCGAAGCTGTGGTTAAAGTGTATCGACATGTCGTTCCTTTCACAGGATGCCCGCAGTCAAAAACACGCGCTTAGCCAACCGCAAAAACAATCGCGGAAAGTCTATTCCTTCCCTAGAAGAATTAGATTTTATTTAAACTTTAGATTGATGTTCTTTGCCCCAAAACATCGATCAAACTTGGCAGCACTTGTTCCCCGGACACCTCTTACAAAAATTTACAAGTGAAGTTTTACCATTTTGCCCTTAAATTGCCACATAGTTATTTAGACAGGTGTTTTTAACATATTGAAAATAAATATTAAAATTTATGATGGGGTGAATTAAAGCGACAATGTGGCGCAAATCATCACTCTTTGGCCACATTATTGTTTCCGCAAGTTAGCGATTTGTACATGCAGGAATAGATTGTTTCCAATGCGGACAGGTGCTCTGCCACATTTGATTCGTATTTTCGAGGAATTTTGAGGTACTTTGACGAAAGCTAAGCTTGATCTAACTTAACGCTAAGGCAAGCAAAACCAAAACACCACAAACCATGATGCCGATTTTGGTGCGTTTGCCCAAATTGAACAAACGTGTTTTTTCGATATTAGGAATGCTGACGACAGGGCGTAAACCTAGTTGGCGCTCCATTTGGCTGGCCGTACGAATTACCGGATTTCGCAACTCTAGCAACAACACCAAGCCTAATCCAATTATCGCGCTAAGCATTGTTCCAGCTAGAACGATTTTTCGACGATTTGGGGCGATGGGATGTTCTGGAATCAAAGCGGTTTCCAGCACCAGAAAACTTTCAGTTTGGCTGCTGTTTTCCATCATTTGACCCATCTCGGCCTCTGATCGATTGCGGGTAATAATGGTGAACTGGTCCGTTAGTTGTTGAAGCTGTCGATTAAGCGACGCAAAGGATTTTTCCACTTGTGGCGCACGTTCGATATTGGCCTCGATCAAAGCACGTCGTGTTTGGATCAAGTTCTTTTGTTCTTGCAGCTGTTCATTGCGCAAAGCCGCCCTTGCCGCCGCATCCCCTCGCAAGCCGGTCGCGCCCTCAATCATCTCACGATCAATGGCCAATTCGGCGTCCTCAAGATTGGCTAATTGTGTGCGTTGTGCCAGCAGACTTTCGGGTAAAGCATCCGCATTATTGCGTTTGAATTCGGCAATTTGCGCGTCCATGTCCGCGATTGCGGCACCAACTCGTTGTTCTTCACTTTCAAAAAATTCTAATGTTTCATTCACGCGTTCTGCGCGGCTGGATCGGCTTTGTTCCAACATGTTGTTTAGGAATTCATTCGCGATCAATGCCGCGCGTTCAGGGTCGGCATCTTGAACAACAAAAGATAAGGCAGAAGGTGAAACATCGGAACGCCAACGCATGGTTGGATCTGTGATGCGTTCAATCCGAACAGAACTGCGCAAGGCCGATACCAATTCGTTCATGGTTCCGTCATCGGCACCATCAGCCAAATTCAGCTTTGTGATGATCGACATAAGGTTGTCGCGGGCCATCAACCGTTGTTCGATTATCTGAAGCCGTTGCAAATTAGAGCCAGCGGTCGCGTTGCCAGAAAGCGTTTCCTGTAAACGGGGTTGTTCAATTTGAACCACAGCTTGGGTTTGATACAGACGAGGTTGTCCAAGTGCGTAGAAGACGGAAAACACAAACCCGGCCACAACAACAGCCGCCAACACAATTATGTGCCGGAAAAACGCACTTAGCAGTTCGTTTATTGATGGTATCTTTTCCACTCGCCAACTCCACAACATTAGGCCGAAACTTGGTAATTTTTGGCTTAATGGTCCTCGTACAACTTAAAACCACAGAATTTAGTTAAAGTTTGTCTAATGGCGAATTGTGGTGATGCCGTGGCAAAATTGCGAAAATGCGACGATCAATGCGGAATTTTCACTGTTGAAACGACGTGATCACCAACGATTGCCGAGGTTCCAATAAGGACATCGCCTGTTTGGAAGGGTGCGAAGTCGTTGCAAAACCGTGCCTGAAATGTGTCTTGAGACAACGTAATTTGCATACATTCAAACCCAAAAATGGCCTTTGTCATCGCGTATTGCGCTTTGAAGGCGCATTCTTTTGCACTGAAAATACGCAACACGGCGATTGATTGCTGGGCGGGTTCCAAAAGGTCAAGCTGGGCGCGTTCTGATGTGGTTAATACAGTTTGGATAATGTTATCGTCCATTGGGGAACAAATTTCCAAATCTATTCCAATACCCCGCCAATCCGTGGAATTACCAACGGCGGCGGCACAAATTGTGTCTGTGTGACTGATGGAGCCAACGATCGTATCTGGTAAAATGGGCGTGCGATCTGATGCCACCGGCACCGCACATTCGGGCAAGCCGATTGAACGCATGGCATTTCTTATGGCGGTGCGACCAGCCGAAAATTCCAATTTTCGCTTAGGTACTGCCCTTGCAATTGCCGGTTCTTCCTCTGGCCATAAGTTATGATTTTTGACGCATGGATTGGTAATTGAAATACCAACCAAAGGCCCAAGTGCCAATTCTAACGCACCTTGAACGGCATTAAAGGGCGGGCTTCCGTTCATCAGTTTTTAATCTTTTGCAAACGCGCGGCGCGCATCGCACGACGGCGTGACATCGTATCATTTCTTGTGGTTTTTAGTGCGCTGGTGATTGGCTTGGTGTCATCATCTGGCGTTGCCAATTGTGCGCAAAGCCCTTCTAGCGTTGGAAAGCGGAAAATGTCTGTGATACTAAGGTTGGCCAAATTTAATTGATCCCGAATGGCACGGTGCGTTTGCACGGCCAACAAGGAATGACCGCCAAGATCAAAGAAATTATCCTGAGGGTTAACCGAAGTGACCCCAAGAATATCCATCCAGATTGCCCCAATTTCACGTAAAAGATCAGTTTTGGAGGCGTTATTTTGTGAGTGACTTAGTTTTGGTAACGGTTTGGCTTGGTCGCTTGTTGGCTGTGCGAATTTCGGGGCAGGTAATGCTTTTCGATCAATCTTTTTATTGGGTGTAAGCGGGAAGTGATCGACCTGAACAAAATGTGACGGCGCCATGTAGTCAGGTAAAACGCTCAAAAGGTGTTGTCTCAAATCAAGGGCCTTAATAGGGGACGCCGCCATCAGATAGGCAACCAATCGAACGTCGCCAGGGCGATCCTCGCGGGCGACAACCACAGCCTGATCCACGTTTTCAAGCTTGCTTATTGCGGCTTCAATTTCGCCCAATTCGATCCGATACCCGCGCAATTTCAGCTGTTGATCGGCCCGACCAACATAATCCAATTTGCCATCCGAGCGCCATTTCACCAAATCGCCTGTTTGGTACATACGACCGTTGGTGAATGGATTTGGAACATAGCGTTCATTTGTCAGTTCTGGCCGTTGCCAATATCCGCGTGTAACACCATCCCCCGCAATATAAAGTTCACCTTCTTCACCCACGGCAACAGGATTTTTGGCGCCATCCAAGACATAAACCTGCGTGTTGGCAATTGGGTTTCCGATATTCACAATGGCCTCAGTACCAGATTGGACGTTTTCGCTGGTTGACCAAATCGTGGTTTCGGTCGGCCCATACATGTTGCTAAGAGAAGCATTCGTCACGGTTTTTACATCTTGCACCAAATCAACGGGCAACGCTTCGCCACCCAAAAGTACATGTTTTAAACCGCCAAACGCTTGTCGTGCGGATTGATCCGCCAGCATCATACGCGCCATTGAAGGCGTACACTGTAAGTGGCTAATATTGTGGCGTTCAATTTGCGCCGCAATGCTGAAATCGTCTGGCGCCATTTCGGTCGTTGCGTTTGTTTCGACAACGACGGTCGCCAATGGGCGCAGCCCCTCAAGAACTTGATTGGTATCAATGCCGTAATCAATAAGACAAGCAACCTCACCCACGCCGATAGCCTGTAGTTCCGCCACCCTTCTTGCGGCGTCATCTGGCGTGCCAAACAATCCGCTATCCTCAAAATATCGGGTAAAGGCAAAATCCAAAATCGCTTCAAGCTCATCAGGTTCAAGCGAGCCAAGATCAAAAGTTGTTTCTGCACCTTTTGTCTTTTTGAATGCAGGAAAGGCATAAGCGTATTGTTTGATCAGTCCAGCGGCGGAACGCAGATAATCCTTCATCGGTTCACGCGCAATTTCACGGACCACTTCGCGATCTTCACCAATTAAGGTATGAAGCATAACCGTTACTTTGAAATCTTTCGGATCATGCCCGGCTGCGCGAAGTGCATCGTGATAGATTTCAATTTTTTCGCCGACCTCGGTCACGGTTTGACCCAACAGATGCGTCAAAACATTTGCACCCAAATTGGCTGCTTCAACCCATGTTTCTGGGTTGCCAGCAGATGTAACCCAAATCGGCAAAGTTTTTGACAGAGGGCGCGGTTGGGTCACAACGGCGTGTGGCGTGCCTTTGGCCGTGGGGAATTCAACAGCTTCACCTGCCCACAAACGGCGAACTGTTTTGATCGTTTCAAACAGTGCGGGTTTGTTGTCGGGGGGCGTGTTTTCAGGACGCAAAACGAAATCATCTGGTTGCCATCCTGACGCCATTGCAAGACCAACACGACCGTTTGTAAGGTTGTCGATCACCGCCCACTCTTCGGCAATACGTGCGGGATGATGCAAGGGGGCAACGCAACTACCTGCACGGACGGCGATGTTATTAGTGACGGCTGCAACAGCCGCACCAGTGACGGCAGGATTTGGATAAGGACCGCCAAAAGCATGAAAATGCCGCTCGGGCGTCCACACAGCAACAAAGCCATTTTGATCTGCAAACTGCGCACCTTTCAGCAAAAGGTCATATTTGTTCGCACTCGTTTCATCATCATTTCCCCAGTAATAGAGACTAAAATCCATCGCGCTGGTTTTAGGTTTGCCGTTCGAAATCAACAAACGAGAGTCGTCGGAAGACAAAATCAGTTTGATGCCTCTGGTCAATGTGAACAGAAGCTCAAGAACTGAAATGTCAAAGCTAAGGCTGGTAACCGCAAGCCAAGAGTCACCGTTTTCATAAGAAACGCGATCATCCATAGCCGACATAAAATTTGCGACATTGCCATGTTCCACCATAACACCTTTTGGGGTGCCGGTACTGCCGCTGGTGTAAATTAGATAGGCAAGATCGTCTTTGGTTACAGCGGTATTTGGATTGTTCGCCGCCGTATCGAGACTGATCGTTTTAATATCGACAGTTTGCGCATCATGGCTGGGCAATTCTGACATCAAATCAGTTTGTGTGATGATGATTTTAGCGCCGCTGTCATTTACATAATGTGCGATACGATCCGAAGGGTAGTTTGGATCAAGCGGAACATATGCCGCGCCGACCTTCAAAGTTGCCAGAAGGGCAATGATCATTTCAGGTGATCTTTTTAGATGAATGCCAACGCGATCACCCAGTTTCACGCCCATTTTCTCAAGCGTTAGTGCGACGGTATTGGCGCGGTTGTTTAGCGTTTGAAAACTCAGCTGCTGTTCTTCGAAAACCAACGCGGTTTCGTCTGGAGATTTTGCTGCAATTGTCTCGAATTGCTTATGAATGGGACGGTTGTCATAGGCTTTCTTCGTGTCGTTCCACTGGTTCAGAACCAGATCCAGTTCAATTGGGTTCAAACGTGGAATATCAACGATGTTTATCGACGCATCTGTGTTTTGCAGTTCCAGCAAACGCGCGGCGTAGATATCCACGCTTGCCCTATCAATTCGATTTTCATCAAAATGTAAAACAGTGCAGTTTTCATTGATCTCGAATGAAATGGCTGTTCCACAAATACCTGCACTCATATGCGTGATGCCAAATATCGGCGTTTTGGTATCGCGCAAGTTTGGTGTTCTTGCGAAAAGATCAGCGGTAAATGCACCGCGTTTGATCGTTTCACCGTGGCATGTTTTTGTAGCCTCAAGAGCCATCTTAATTGTTGTTTCCGCTTTCGGTGTGGCAAGCGGCATCCACGAGCAAATTAAGGGGTTTTGAAATTCTGTTTCTACAGCAAGTGCTACATGACTTTGGCCATGGCATCGCGCAAAGATGTTGATCAAAGCCAAACGTTTGTCTGCGTCGCCCTTCAAAACGATAGGAAGGGATTGCCAGTTTTCAGGTAAATTTCTGTCTCTAACAAACGACTGATCTGTATTCTCTATTTTGGATAGTTCTTGAACTAAATCAGCTTCGGCCTTTGCTAACGGCGCAAGCAGGCGATCAATTTCATCGCGGCTTATCTGCGTAAGTTTATCACCGGATTGCACCAATTTTGAAACATCCAAAGCGTGGCGGTAAACACTTTTGATATCCGATAGGGCAACAGCACCGTTATGACAGGCAATTGTCAGTTCATTGACGCCGGTTTTTAAAACAGTTCCGGCATTGCCAGTTTGATCTTCGATCGCTGATGCGTTGCCAACCAAGAATACCTGATCTTCAATGATAATTTTCGCGACGGCCAAAGGGTTCGCGTAATTCCCGTGATCAAGGGCATTAACAAAGCGAACAACATCTTGGGCGGAGGTCGTGAAATCTAAAACGCCAGCGGCTTTTGGGCGTGCGTTTCGACCAAAATAATGACGGTTCTGCGTGTCTTGGCTTTCGGGCGCAAGGTTTCCCGCAATCAAAGGATCAACCAAAGCGGTAAAACCATCAATGCCTGCCGCATAACATTTTGCATTCAGCGATAACGCGGTTTCACCAGCAGATATTTCAAAAATACGTTGTTCAACAATATCACCGGTGTCCGCGCGATCCTGCATTAAATGCCAAGTGATGCCGTGGCGTTCTTCGTGGTTTAGCAATGCCCAGACAGGTGCATTCAATCCCGCGTAACGGGGAAGTGGGCCGTCATGAAAATTAAGAGCGCCAATTTTTGCAATTTTTAAAAAACTAGCAGGCAGCAACTTTAAATTGGCAACGGAAAACAACCAATCAACGGAAACAATGCCGACCTGACTGTAGTCTGCAAAAACTGGAATTTCTTTGCGAGCAGCCCATTCGCGAATTTCTGCATTCTCACTAATGATGCCTGAAATTTCTTGCCTGCGATCCAACCAGATTTGCGCGCATTGAATAAGAAGGCTGCCATTGCCAATCATTAAAGCATTCATGATATGACCTCTTCGTCTTTGCCTAATTCAGGTTCATTGGCTGTACGGTTTAGGTGACCACTTGTTAATGAGAATAATAAGAGATCGCGCAAGAACCATTTAGGACCAATAACGCGCTTACCAGAAAGAATTGCTCTTGTTCGGTGAATAATTGCACCCAGCATATGTAAAACAGTCGCGAAAGCGGCATAGAAACGCCCATGATTTTTGATGAAATAATGTTGTCGGGATTGAAACCAAAACCGTGGCATCCGCGTCCATTTTTTCATGCCGGTTGAAACCGACCCGATATGCGTCACCGCGCTTTCGCAAACATAAAGTGTTTGCCATCCCGCGCGCGCCGCCCTTTGACAAAGATCGGTTTCCTCAAAATAAAGAAAAAAGGTTTCATCAAACAAACCGATTTCGTCCAATACTTCGTGACGCATCATAAGGCTTGCACCTGCTAACCAATCGACGGTTTGCGTTTCTTTTGGCATGGGTAAAGCAACCGTGAAATTTGTAAGCTTCCGACTGATCAGGCCAAATCGTGCGGCACCTTCTAGTTCTGAAAGCATTGTTGGAAATCTAAAGGCTGTGATATGTGGTTCACCCTCGGGGCCATGAATATAGCTGCCCGCGAAACCGGCCCGTGGATTTTGTTTTAGGCCATTGATTAGAGCCGAAATAGAGCCCTGATCAGGAAACGCGTCTGAATTTAGAACATAAACTAAATCTGGTTTTTTGTTCGCTGCCATTCCGGCCCGTATTCCAAAATTGTTACCCGCGCCAAAACCCCCATTTTTTGGTGATTGAATGACTTTTACCTGATCTTCTTCGTTCCACCCTTCACCATTTGGTCCGGCTTGCAAAATTTCAAATGAACCATCGTCAGATGCGTTATCAACGATCACGAGGGATGCAGACATGCCCTTGGTTTGTGCCAACAAGGCGGTGGCTGAATTCAACGTCATCTCAGGCGTGCGATAGTTCAGAATAACGGATAAGAGGTGCTGATTTTCCATGTCTATTCGGCCACCTTTAACAAGGTGGCACCATTGTTCTTTTCTTCGGCCAGCGCAATTTGCTTCTTTAGGGCGGCTGCAAGAACACGCACGTTGGGTTCTAGAACCATTGAATCGTGGTCACCTGGCACCTCAACAACTTTGATGTCAGGAACAAATTGCCCCCAGTCATTGTCGTCAAAAAGATAGGCCCGTTGATCATCGACCCATTGCCCCCCTGACACACGCCATTTCCCTACTAAAGGTGGTCGGTAAAGGACCATTGCTCCGTTCCATGGTTGCATTTCATAAGATGAAACAGCAGTCATAAAACTCGCCTCAATTGCGGCGTTGTGAAAGGTTGGCGCGGTGGTTTCAGAAACGGATAAGTCAGATGCACGGCGTTTGGAAATTTCCCAACGCAGCCGATTTGCAGCCCACACGAATGGATAGGAAAAACCACGGCGACGCAATTCTTGCCACTGAACGATAAGGCGATCTTTGCCTGCTAGAATGCGACGAACGGGTAGAGGCGTATCCAGAAGAGCGACCAAAGAAACGGTATCTCCTGCCGCCTCAAGTTGTTGGGCAATTTCAAATGCCGTTAAGCCACCACCAGAAAATCCACCCAACAAATAGGGGCCTTCAGGCTGCACCACTTTGATTTCCGCAATGCAATCAGCCGCCGCAGTTTTTAGATCATCGTGGGGGGCATCTTCGCCATATAATCCACGCGCTTGCAAGCCATAGAAAGGACGATCAGCCCCAACAAGTTGGGCTAAGTGACGAAGGTTAAGAACGTTGCCAAACATACCTGCCACAAGGAAAAATGGCCGTGCTGTGCCGCCCTCACCGTCATGCATCGGTACAAGATGGGTAAAACGACGCGCCAATTTCGGCACAGACGTGGTCTGAACAGCTTCATTGCTGTTTGGCTCTCCAACACGTTCGATGATCATCGCGGCACATTTGCCAATCGTTGGCGCCTGAAACAGCACTGAAATTGGGAAATCAACCTGATAGGCTTTCTTAACCATGGCAAATAGACGAACGGCGATAAGGGAATGCCCGCCAAGGTCGAAAAAACTATCGTCCATACCGATTTCATCAACACCCAAAAGGGTTTGCCAAAAACCAGCCAAGGTCCTTTCGACATCATTGCGAGGTGCAATAAATTCGGTATCCAGATTTGGACGGGCAAATTGTTGGTTCGTATCTTCAGCAGTAAACATAGAGGTTGCTGTTTGCTGGATCAGATCAGGCAATTCCAATGAGGAAATGTAGATTTGACGTTGATCCATCGACATTGCCCGCATGAAGGCTTCGGCCCCATCCGCGGGCCTGATGCCTTGGGATATGTTATGATGCAACAACTCCTCGGCGGCTGATAATGGCTTTTGCTGGTTTGGATCCTGATCAAATACAACGTCATCACTGCCCGCGTGACCAGCTTGCGCAAACCCAGCAGTGTTAGCTAATTTTTTTATTGCAAAACGGCTTATTTCCACGCAAACGTTTCCGTCCGCGTCACAAAGCGTGATATCAAATTCGGCAACATCGTCAGTACTGTAATTGGTGGCGGCGTTACGCACCCAACTAAGAACTTCGGCGCCCAGCGGTTGGTAGACGCGTATCATTCCATAAGACATCGGCACCCAAAGATTGGCCGACATGTATCCATCAATCAGTTCCATCGCCCAACCTGTTGCGATATCAAGCAAGGCTGGATGCAATTGATAGCCAACATTCAGATCGACCTGTGCATCTGTCGGCAGTTTTAGCCGCGCCAAGCCTTCGCCTTGTCCGACCTCTATTTCCTGAAGAACCTGCCAACGCGAACCGAATTGTAGATGCTTTGATTGCGCGCTTGGAATGGCTTGACCGTTTTCGGCATGGTTTCTTTCGCCACAACGCTCTGAAATAGAACCCAAATTTAATGGGGATGGTACCTCTTGTGTACCAAGGCCGATTTGGGCTTGGGCCAACAATTGAAATCCTTGTTTTCCGTCGGAAAAAACACCGCCTTGAACCTCAAAATCATAGCCAGCATCATTTCTTTGCAACTTGACGCGCAAATCACGGCCACCCGTTTCGGCAACCTCAAATGGGCGCAAGAACATAAGGTCACGAACAGCAAAAGGACCCGCTTCACCCTGTTCCAACATGGCTTGCGCGGCTAATTCAATGAACCCGGTGCCTGGCAACAATGCTTGTCCTGATTTTGTGCGGTGTTCGTTTAATATCCAATCGTCCTGTGCATCAAATCGCGCATTAAATATTCTGTTTCCAGCGACATCAAAACTTTGATTGTCTAGTAATGGGTTTTCAATAATTTCAACCGTGGCAGGCACGCTTGGGCCTGTCCGATCTGACAATGATCCTGCGGCCATGCCTATTTCAGCCCATACACCCCAATTGATTGCAAATACTGGTGTTTTCCCACCGGACCGACATTGCGCCAATGCGTTGAAATATTCATTGGCAGCCACGTAATCTATCTGACCAGCAGGTGTGGTGATGCTGCTGGTGGATGCAAAAAGAGCAAGGAAATCCAATGATCCATCCGGAAACAATTGATTGATCACCTCGGTGCCGTGAATTTTTGGTGTGAATACATTTTCAATTGATGCGGATGTTTTTGCCAGTAATGGTCCATCATCAATGACACCAGCTGCATGAATAACACCGTTTATGGAACCGAACGTTTCAGCAACGTCGCGCACGATTTGGCGCATTTCGGCAATGTTGGATACGTCGGCCTTAAATGCGGCAACTGCACCACCCATTTCTCGCAGGTTTTGAAGCGCAATAATGTTTTTATATACGGTATCAGTGGGCGCGTTTTTGGCAAGATAAGCGGCCCATTCGTTTTTTTCAGGCAATTTCTGTCGTGACAGCAAAACAATTTTTGCGTCAAAAACTTTAATAAGGCGTTCGGCCAATGTCAGGCCGATGCCACCAAATCCACCTGTGATGAGATAAACACCTTTTTCACGGAAAACCTGTGGTTCCGTTTTTCCCGCCAATTCAATTTTTCGCAACGTTTGTGTGAAACGTCTATCGCCGCGATATGCAAGTCGCGCATTTCTTGCGGGGGCGACTAAATCCTCAAGAACGCGCAAGGCCAATTTATCCAAGGTTTCGGATTTACGTTTGCGTGGCAGGTTCAATTCTATATCAATACCCGCACAGGTAACGCCGGGCATTTCACGGGGAATAACGCCAAGTGGGCCAACAGAGGTTGCTTTTTCAGGATAGCTAAGCGCCTCACCACGAACACTTACTGCGCCGTTTGTAAGGGTGGTAATATGCACCGGCGTTGGAAGGTTTTCGGTCGCAATCGCTTGAGCCAAAAACAACAAACTGTAGAAGCCCTGCTCTTGATTTTTGTGAAAGAAACTACCGCCAGGTCGGTGGCTTTCATCACCGGTCACAAGCCATAGATGCACGATGCGATTAGGCGCACGGCCATTGGCGACAAGATCTGCCAGCAAGGCATCATAGCCTTCACGGCCGCGTTCAGGCGACAAAACATAACTGTCCGCACCAATTGGCGCGAATGTATCGCCAGCGTAAACCTCGACAACAGGTTGGCCAGCATCACGCAGACGCTTGGCAATTGCGGTCCCTAGACCAACAGTATCCATAAAGATCAGCCAACTTTCGCGGCTCGCTTGATCAAGCTCGGAGGCCATATCCAAATCGCAATCAGCAAATTCTGGTTTCCACGCCACGCGATATCCCCAATCCGCGATATCATCTTGGCGCATCAATGGGGCAAGTGGTTCGTCTCCTGCGGTTTTGCTGGGTTCAATAAAATACGAGGATCGTTGGAATTGATAAGTTGGTAACGGCACGCGATTGCGACGACCGTCTCCCCAGTATTGTGACCAGTCTGCCTGAAACCCCAGCGCCCAAAGTCGACCGATGACACCTAGAAAATAGGCGTCGTCTTCAATCGCCTCATCCACGTGACGCAGGCTGGATAGGATTTGATTTGCAGGAACTGACCCGTGAATGCGCGTCAAAGAAGACAGCGCCTTGCCTGGACCAACCTCCAAAAATATTCGTGCGGGATCTTGGCTTAGTGTCGAAATGCAATCGGCAAAAAATACGGCATTGCGCAAATGTGAAACCCAGTAATCTGGATCAATGGCATCGTCATCGGACAGCACTTGTCCGCTTCGATTTGAGATGATGGGAATGCTTGGCGCAGACAGTTTAATGGATCGTAAATATTCGCCAAAACGCCCCAAAATAGGCTCTAACATTGAGGAATGTGCGGCGATATTGATGGGGATACGTTGGCAATCTATGTCTTGGGCAGCCAGAATTTCGGCCAATTTTTTCAAGGATCCGTCTGGTCCTGAAACAACAGTTAATTCAGGTGCGTTGATCCCTGCAATTTCAAGATTTCCATGAAGGAATTCACCAAGATCGCTTGCTGCCATACCGACGCTGAGCATCCCACCTGCGGGCACTGTGTCAAACAATTGACCCCGTAAAAAGACCAGACCAATGCAATCTTCATACCCAATGACACCTGCCAAACAGGCGGCTGTATTTTCGCCCATCGAATGACCGACCAAAGCATCAGGTTCAACGCCCCACGACATCCACAATTGTGCTAAGGAATATTCAACGATCATGATGAGCGGTAATTGAACAGAAGGTTGCGTTAAAGTTTTCTCTGCTTGTTTGGCAGCGTCACCCTTAGCTAACCAAAGGGCGCGAACGTCGTAATCCACTTGTGGCTGAAGGATGTCCAAACCCCTGTCCATCCATTCGGCAAATACAGGTTCCGTAAAGTATAGATCCTTGGCCATTCCGACGTATTGCGACCCACCACCAGGGAACATGAAAACAGGTTTTGGGGGCGTTGCGATGGCTGTGTGATTGAACACACGACGCGGATCGTTCGCGTCCAACATTGCGGCTGCTTCTTCATGTGTCGCGGCGACAAGGGTCCGGCGCTTTTCAAAGGCGCGACGCCCTTCTTTCAGGGTGAATGCCACATCGACTAATGGTTGATCTGGATTAGCGCGCAAATGTGCGGAAAGGGCCGCAGCATTTGCGTCAAGGGCTGCATTGTTACGACCGGAAATCGTGATGATTTGTGCCGGCCATTCTGCATCGTCTGACGGGGTGGGAATTGGTGCCTCTTGCAAAACAGCATGGGCGTTCGTGCCGCCAACACCCAAGGAATTAACCCCTGCTCGACGCGGGTGATCGGTTTCAACCCAGTCAGTTAGCTGTGAATTTACCTGAAACGGACTGTTTTCAAAATCAATAGCAGGATTAGGGGTTTCATATCCCAAACTTGCCGGAAGTTCTTTGTTGTGCAACGAAAGAGCGACCTTGATCAAGCTTGCAACACCTGCCGCCGTATCAAGGTGCCCGATGTTGGTTTTCACCGAGCCAATTTTGCAAAAACCCGTATCGTTTGTGGTTTGACGAAACGCGGCCGTAAGAGCAGCAACCTCAATAGGGTCACCCAAAAATGTCCCTGTGCCGTGGCATTCCACATAATCCACGGTATTTGCTGGCACGTCAGCAATGGCTTGGGCCTCGGCAATTGCGGCGGCTTGACCATCAACACTTGGGGCTAAATATCCGGCCTTGGCCGCGCCATCATTATTGACGGAACTGCCCTTGATGACACCCCAAATATGATCACCATCAGCAATGGCATCGGCAAGGCGGCGTAATACAACAACGCCAGCGCCCGAACCAAAAACAGTGCCTTCTGCACGGGCATCAAAAGCGTGGCAATGGCCATCGGGTGATAGAATCTCGCCTTCTTCAAACAAGTACCCACGACCATGAGGCAATTCAATCGTAGCCCCACCAGCCAACGCCATATCGCATTCACCGTTTAACAACGCGGCACACGCGTAATGGGTGGCAACCAATGACGTTGAGCAAGCGGTTTGCAGATTAATACTTGGCCCTTTTAAATCTAAAACGTGACTTAGACGGGTCGCCATAAAATCTTTGTCATTGCCAGTGTGGCGCAACAAAAACATACCTGTGTCACGGACAAGGTCAGGATTGGAACAAACGTTGAAATAGAAATAACTGCCCATCCCGCTACCGGCATAAACACCAATTGGGCCGTCGAAATTTTCAGGTGGATGACCAGCGTTTTCAAGTGCCTCCCATGCGCATTCCAAAAACTGGCGATGCTGGGGGTCCATGATTGCGGCCTCTTTGGGAGAGAACCCAAAAAAATCGGCGTCAAACTGTTCGAAATTGTCAAGGATCGCGGCGGATGGCACGTAATTGCGTTGGTTGATACGGGCGGGGCTTTCGCCAGCAGCCAACAATTCAGCCTCGGTTAATTTGCGGATGGATTCAACACCGCCACGTAGATTTTGCCAAAATTCATCAATGCTGGCGGCACCAGGCAAATGCGCAGACATACCTACGATGGCAACATCGTTGGCGTCAGGATCGAATTCATGCGAACTGTCGTTCATCATCTTTACCCAATGCGACGGGACAGGATTTTCACAATAGATCACCCGCGCCGCGTTACAAAACTCTACAACTTCATCAAAGAAGGTACAGTGTTACCACACGCACTTCATGAAAGTTTTAAGGTAATTTTATGGCAGAAGCTGAATTATAGCGGCCCAATTGACCCAAATCGCGCAAAAACCCAACAAAATTCCAGCAATTGTGACGGCGGCATCATGCAATGGATCCCATGCGCCTTGTTTTTTGGCGAGCCAAACCACGACTGGATAAGCTAGCACCATAGCGATACCTTGACCAATTAAAGCACCCAACAATCCCGCATAGACCACGCCAACCACCAGCCCAGTTATCGTTAGAACGGCACGTGTGGCGGCAAGGATGAAAAACTGATGTGAATCCCCAGCTGCCAAGGCAGATTGATCATAGGTAAGGGCCACCAAATTTGGCAATTGCATCACCGCAATGACGACGACAATGGCACCGGCCATGTGATAACGGGGGTCATATAAAAATTGGACCAAAACAACGCCAGAGAATGCGAAAATTGCGATTGTAAGCAGGATCAACCCACTTAGCGTAAAGCGCATTTTTTGCAAAACGGCGAAGTTTTCGACTGATTTACTGGGTGGTTTTTCGCGATAGATCGGGATCAATAATCGACGAACAATCATACCGCCAAGTAACAAAGGAAACGATGCCAGAAAGTAACCAATGTTATAAATTCCCAGCGTTTGCAGACTTAGAAATTTACCCAAAACCGCTTTGTCACCTTGGGAAAGAGCAAAGCCTGCGACAGTTGACAGGAATATCCATCGGCCGAATTTTATCAGCTCTGCACCTGCGGATTTTTCCCAGCGAAAACGATTATGAACACCAGGTAAAAACGCCATATATAGGATCACTTGTAAGGTGGATCCAATAACCCCGCTGATGACCAGTGCCCAAACCGATCTGAATGCAAAGGCTAGCCCAACGGCCAATGCCAAACCGATAACCTGATTGATCAGATCAAGCACGGTCACACGACCGATCATCAGGTGTCGGTTGGCTGTTTCATACCGTGTTGGAATGAAGCCCATTACCAATAAAGAAAGTGCAGCAGCGGGCAAAAGTTGTAACAAATCCGGCACGCCATAAAACTGTGCCATTGGCCATGCTAACAGACAGGCCGCGATCCACAAAAGGACGCTACGAATAACTTGGATTGTCCAAGCTGTATCCAGAAAATCTTGATCATCCCCGCGTTTGTTTTGCATGATCGATGGGCCGATGCCGACGTCTGAAAACATCGCAAGGCCCATCATTATCAAACCAACCAAAACCATGACGCCAAACGCCTCGGGGAACAAAAGGCGCGTTAGGATAAGATTAGATGCAAGGCGCAATGCCTGACTGGCGCCAAAACCAAAAACAGTTAACGCGGCACTGCGCATGATGCGCGCGCCAAGCCCATCGTCGGAAAATTTGGCGTTCAGTCCCATCATCGACCGCGATCCCATTCAGATGTACCCGTTGCATCGGGTCGAGCGTAATAAGATACGGCGGCATAGATCACAAACCCAATAGGGTGTCGGATCGCCAGACTTAGAATGCCTTGGGTGCCCAGTTCTGCTGTGCCAGAATTTTTCGTCAGTTCAGGAAACAGTTTTTCTACTTCGGCCACACCAGCATTTTGACGGCGGCGCACGCGGATTAAGTTACTAAAACCTTCGACAATTGGCCAAAAGTACAGCTCGGATACCGACATGCGTTCCGAAGGCGTAAATTGAAGGCGCACAAATGTATCGTCAGAAATGATGTTTGGAAAGGTACCCCAACGCGCGCGACCAGCAGAATTGACAGCAAACAACCCAGCACCGGGAACACCTGTTCGAATAAAGGGGACCTGCCGATAAATGCGGGCGTATGCCTGACTGACCCATGATTTGGGTCGCGGTATGGTCAACAAACCACTTGCGTATCGCGGTGCATCGGTTTTCAGCACATCATGCAATTTTGCAAAAAGTCGTTTGGAAACGATGGTATCTGCATCCAGATAGGCGCGTAGCTGACCTGATGCGGCGGCATCCCCTACATTCAACGCGGTGGGTTTATGTCCATTGGGCAGGTCTAACACGACCAACTCCCAGCCCATTTGGGTCGAGGCTTGTTTGAATGCGTGGGCTTTTTCGACGGTGTCATCTGTGCATCCGTTCGCGACCACAACCACTTGGGCCTTAGATAAACCTTGGCTTGCGAACACAGCCGACAGGCAATCGCTGATATAATTACCTTCGTTATGGGCGGGAATGATGATGCTTAACAGCGGCATGGTATCGTTGTTCTTTCTTCATGCGCGTTTGGCATGTTTGCCTTTTCGTGTGCCCGCCAATGGTTGCGACCGCAGGGTGCCTGTGCTTCTATCCCGAAAACAACCGAATAACCAAATGAAAAACACCCTATGACACCCAAAGGCGATCCAGTTAAGCTTGGCTTTCTTATCCCGCAATTCCCGGGGCAGACGCATATCTTTTTCTGGCGCGAGATTGCAGCTCTTAAGGCAATGGGTGTTGATGTTACCTTGATGTCAACGCGCCACCCACCTTCTGGTTTGATCGCTCATGAGTGGTCGGACGAGGCGATGCGGCGCACAAAATATCTGGGTGAATTCGGGATCGGGGCGGTTTTGGCGGGGCTTTTGCACCTGCGTCCTTGGCATTGGTGGCGCGATATTGAAGGCATAAGTTCAATTCGTGACGTATTGATTTGCCTGCCAGCAGCGCGACGAATGATTGACACGTGCCGCGCCCAAAATATCAACCACGTTCACGTTCATTCCTGTGGTCGTGCAGCATTGATTGCGGCCCTTGCACTGAAAATGGACGGGCCAACGTACAGCCTGACACAGCACGGTCCTATGTCGGATTACGGTCCAATGCAGGGATTTAAATGGCGGGACGCAAGCTTTGGTACGGTTATAACAGAAAAACTGTTGGGCGAAATTCGGCGCGACATTGATGACGATTTACCCAGCCGTCTAATGGTTCAGCCCATGGGTGTGGATACAAATGAATTGTGTCGTGAAACCACCTATGTACCTGCCAACCCTGACGGCCCGATCAGATTATTTTCTTGTGCAAGATTGAATGTTGTCAAAGGGCATCAAGATTTGATGGCGGCTGTGCGTATCCTCGTGGATCAAGGTCTGAACATCCAATTAGACATTGCCGGTGAGGATGATGACGGGGGCAACGGATTTCACAACGATCTTGCCGCCTCGTTGCATGATCTAGGGTTGCAAGATCATGTCCGCCTGTTGGGGGCAATCAGTGCACAGACAGTGCGCGAATATCTTTTGAAATCGCATATCTTTGCATTGGCCAGTTGGCACGAACCTTTGGGCGTCGCCTATATGGAGGCAATGAGTTGTGGTGTGCCCACAATAGGCACGAACGCGGGCGGCGTGCCGGAATTGATCCGTGACGGTATTGATGGCGTGTTGACGCCGCCGCAAAACACCAAGGCGTTGGCTGATGCCATTGAAATGCTAATTCGCGATCCAGATCGCGCAGAAACGCTGGCCGTCGCTGGTCGCGCGCGGATACTTGATCGCTTTCATTCCAACATCGGGGCCGAGTGTATTTTGACAGAAGTTACGGCGCTGGATGCAAACAAATGATACGGGTGGTCGCGTTGTTACGGGCGGTGAATGTCGGCGGAACTGGCAAGATGCCAATGGCTGACTTAAAAGACATTTG
>ERZ1048872.612-NODE-612-length-37473-cov-5.953632_pt1 | contig 37473 bp, 21 predicted proteins | sample MGYA00383100_ERZ1048872 | MGnify/ENA primary metagenome ERZ1048872 (study PRJEB29581, sample SAMEA5548370) | metagenome | biome: marine; feature: coastal; material: water | depth 50 m | study: Short-term variability in the microbial, nano- and picoplankton...
TACAAGATATGCAGAATGGTGGTGTTTTGGATGTTTCACACAATATGTTTCAAGGCTCTATAAGTACCACGTTTAAAAATTTAGATACTAACAAACTTGATAATGCGTGGCCATCATTTTCTTCCCCAAATGGTACTTCACCTGGAGATACAGATGGCACATCAGATATTTATGATATTAGTAGTGGAAGCGATTTAGTAGATAGCGGAAAACAATTTACACCTCCTATATTTCCAGAAGCAGGCCAAGGTATATTTGCCAATGTAACATCACACGCTTCAAATGATGGATTTGATAATGCGGTAGATCCTGCGCAACCACCTAATATTGGGGCAAGTAATTCTCATAATTCAAATATCCTTGGTTTAAACTCTCATTCATTAGAAAAAAGACTTTTTACTATTTATCCAAACCCAGTAAAAAATGATATTAATGTTCATCTTTCAAAAAACTTTGATGATGCTGACATTACTATTTACGATATTCAAGGAAGAATTATGTACAATACAACAGAAAAAGCTACAAATAAAAGTCTTAATGTAAAACTTCCTGCAACTATTAAAAATGGAATTTATCTGATAAAAATTTCAGAAGGTAACTCAACACAAACGTCCCAATTTATATTATATAGAAAATAATGAAATGAATAACTCTTTTACACATTAAAATCAGAACAGGCCCAAATGAAAAAACATATTTTATTTTTTACTACAATCAGTCTTCTATTCTTTGCATCTTGCAGCGAAGATTCTGTAGAGCATGGAAGTATAGATCAAGGTGGTGAAACACCTCCGGTCTTTACAGAAACCAAATATGACATTTTAGTTGATGTAAATGAAACTAAAGGAGAAGTAAGTAAATTATTAATGGGTTTTAATAGTATTTATTGCTTCGAAAAAGATGCCATGTGGCAAAATGGAATAGGACAAATACCAAGCATGCTAAAAAGTTTCAATACTGGTATAGTTCGCTACCCTGGTGGTGCTGTGGTAAATCGCTACCATTGGAATAATTTAAATGGTAAGGGTTGGAATGATAATTGGAATCCAAATTATGATTCCTCGAATGATCAACCTGAAAGTGAATTTATGGATATTGATGAATACATGACAAATATTACTGCTATAGGTGCAGAACCAATGGTGGGAATTAATATGGGTTCTGGAATGAAGTATAATCGTGTACAAGATGGTATCGATGAAGCTGTTGCTTTAGTACAACATTGTCAAAATATGGGTTACAATGTAAAGTATTTTTATTTAGATAATGAAACCTACCACACTGGTGCCAATTATAAAATGACACCTACAGAATACGCAGATCAAATTAATTTATACGCACCTGCTTTAAAAGCAGTTGATCCAAACATTGAAACCGTTGTAAATTGGGAAAGAAATATTACATCAAAAACAGGAGGTTTGGAAACTATTGTTTCAAAAGCTGGAGCTAATATTGATATTATTGAAGTACATTGGTATTGGAGCTGGGAAGATGCTACTTTTAATCACTGGACTTCAAGTTTTCCAATAAACACCAAAAACCAATGGTACAATGGATTAAGTTATGTTGATGAAATTAAAGCATTCAAACCTTTAATGAACTCATTAGGTCATGGCTCTATTAAATTAGCAAGTAATGAATGGAATGTAGCGCCAGGACCATCAGATACAGAAACACCAACAAAATTTGAATCGGCGTTAATAGTTTCAGAAATTTTTTCTCAGTATATCGATGCTAATTTGTTTATGGCAAATTTTTGGGGTGTACATTGGCCAACGGCTACGGGGAGTGCCGTAAACAGACTTGTGTTAGACCCTTCAAATAATTATACCGAAAACGCAATGGCTACAGTTTTTGAAATGTTTGGAGATGCTATGGGAGGTACAAAAGTAACCTGTTCTTCATCCATTAATGGCGTATATGATATTGCTGTTTTCGACGAGGTTAAGAATGAACTGCTTATTTATATGATTAATAAAAAGCAATCAGAAGAATCACTCTCAACCGGAATTGATCTAAAAAATTACAACATTAATACCATTGAGGCAACGTCATTTGTGAATGATACTAATGGTAATGGAAAATTAATTGAAATAACAACCAAGGTTGAAAATGGAACTAGAATAATAATTAACCTACCTAAAAATTCTTTAACCAAAGTGGTAGTAAAATAGTAGAAACAACTGAAAAATAACATAAACGAATGAATACTTTAAAAAACATTTACATACTTATAATAGTACTTTTAGTAAATACTTCAGCTTTTGCAACCAAGTATTATGTAAATGTTGAAACAGGTAAAGACATTAATAATGGTACAAGTATTGAAACGCCATGGAAGAGTCTAAAAAAAGTTAGTACTAAAAATTTTAAACCTGGAGATCAAATTTTATTAGCATCTGGTCAGGAATTTTTTGGATTTCTTAAGTTGAATAATCAGTCAGGAAAAAAGTCTAAACCAATTGTTATTTCAAGTTATCCAAACAACAACAATAACAAAAATCCAATAATAAACGCAAAAGGCTTTTTAAACGGAATTTTATTAAACAACTGTAGCCATATTAAAATTGAAGGCTTGACTGTAACTGCAAATGGAGGAAATAAACCTAATTGGCAAAAGAAAGGAATGCGCTGTGGTGTTTTGGTTACTACTTCAAAGGCTGGAGTATATCAAAATATTACTCTTGAAAACCTTGAAGTAAAAGATATTTTTTATGAAAATACTGGCTTCAAAAGAGGTGCCAAAGAAGTTAAAACTGCCAATGGTACGCAAAGCTATGGTTGGGGAATTCGATTTATAACTAAAAGCAAAGATGCACTCATTAAAAACGTATTGATTAAATCTTGTACAGTTAGCAATGTTGCTCATACAGGAATTAAACTTAAAGGAAAACTAGAAGGTTTAAAAATAATCAACAATGAAGTTTTCAAAACTGGTGGTCCTGGAATTCAGTTTAGTCTTGTAGAAGATGCACATGTAAAAGGAAACTCTGTTAACTATTCTGGCTCTAAAGATGATAGTAGAAAATGGGGACGCGGAAGCGGCATTTGGACTTGGGGCTGTACAAATGCAATTATAGAACACAATTCTTTTAGAAATGCAAATGGGCCTGCAGATTCGGCTGGTTGTCATATCGATTTTAACTGTTCAAATATCATTGTACAATGCAATGTAAGTGAAAATAATGCAGGTGGATTTTGTGAAATTCTAGGTAATAACTGGAATTGCGCTTATCGCTATAATGTAAGTATTAACGACGGACACAGGGTTAAAAAGAAAGGTGTTGCTTTTCAAGAAGGAAAAATTTATTGGTTAAGCGGATTTGTGGGTAAAGATAGAAAGCGTAATGGACCTTACAATTCATATTTCTACAATAACACCATTTATGTTAAAAGTGATATTATAGCTAAAATGGCAGTTGCCAAAGTTGCTGAAGGAGCATTATTAGCAAATAATATATTTTACATTGAAGGACAAAGCAAAGCTGTATTAGGTGACCAATACCAGCCTCAAAAAGAAGATGCTTCAGATTTAAAAAACATTATTTTTAAGAATAACTTATTCTTAAAAGCTGAAAATTGGCCTAAACAAGTTGCTATTCAGGATGAAGCTCCAATTTTTGGAAATCCACAATTTGTAAATGCAGGCGGAAAAGATATTAAGGACTACACCCCTACCAATACTCAATTGATTAAAAATAAAGGGATTGAAATACCACACATTCCAAATGATAAAAAAGGAATTTTTATTGGAATAAAAGTTGAAAAAGACATTCTAGGAAATAAAATTATAGGCTTACCAGATATGGGAGCAATCGAATTAAATTAACAATTCTATTAAAATTCAAATCTTTGCGTTGCCTTTAAATAGAATTAAGTAACACAATTAGTTGAAACATTGTGTGATTTTATATTACCCTTTGTAGATTCTGTGTTAATATAAATGATAGTTCTTTGCTAAATTTATAGCATCAATAAATACACTTCAAAATGAATATATTAAAGGCACTATTTATTGCCATTTTTTTATGCAGTTCATCTGCAATTGGACAAGAATCAAAACCAAATATTGTTATCATTTATGTCGACGATTTAGGTTATGGTGATTTAAGCTGTTACGGAGCTACGGAAGTTTCAACTCCTAACGCTGATAAACTGGCAACAGAAGGTGTTCGATTTACCGATGCTCACTGTTCTGCTGCAACGTGTACACCATCACGATATTCCTTGTTAACAGGTAGATATGCTTTTCGTAAAAATGCAGCAGTGCTGCCTGGAGATGCTCCTTTACTTATAAGTACTGAAAGAGAAACATTGCCAAAAATGCTTCAAAAAAACGGCTATAAAACAGCTGTAGTTGGAAAATGGCATTTAGGCTTAGGAGATGGGAATGTAGATTGGAATAGTAAAGTAAGTCCAGGGCCATTAGAAATTGGATTTGATTACAGCTATTTAATTCCGTCTACCGGTGATAGAGTTCCCTCGGTATTGTTAGAGAATTACAACGTGGTTGATTTGGATCCAGAAGACCCAATTAAAATTAATTATAAAAAGAAAGTTGGTAATGACCCAACCGGAAATGAAAATCCTGATTTAGAACGGTATGCATCTGACGATTTTCATGGAAAAACCATTGTAAACGGTGTTGCTCGAATTGGATATATGTCTGGTGGTAATTCAGCGCGTTTCAGAGATGAAACGGTTCCTTATCAAATGCTAAATAAGGCAAGAAATTTTATCGATAAGAATAAAGAACAACCTTTTTTCTTATATTTTTCTTTCCATGATATTCATGTGCCTCGTTTACCCGATACTCGTTTTGCAGGTGCAACAAAAATGGGAGTTCGAGGAGATGCCATTGTTCAAATGGATTATATAACCGGAGAACTTATTAATCACTTAGAAAAAAGAGGTTTAAAAGAAAATACAATTATTGTTTTCTCTAGTGATAACGGACCTGTTTTAGATGATGGGTATGCTGACGGAGCTGTTGAATTGTTAGGGAATCACAAACCAGGAGGACCTTATAGAGGAAATAAATACAGTGCTTATGAGGCAGGAACTCGTGTACCAACAATGGTATATTGGCCAGGAACTATAACACCTTCCAAAAGTAATGCTTTGCTAACCCAAACCGATTTATACGCATCATTTGCTGAATTAATTGGACATCAACTATCAGAACAGGAAGCACCTGACAGTTACGCTATGTGGGATGTATTTTCTGGAAAATCAACTAATGGAAGAGAATTCTTATTGGAAGAATCGGTTACACTTTCATTACGACACGGTAATTACAAATATATCCATCCTACAAAGAAAAAGGCATCCTGGATAAAAGATGTAAAAAATATTGAATCAGGAACTTCAACTTTACCACAACTTTTCGACCTTTCTGAAGATATTGAGGAAAGGGTGAATATTGAAGCTAAAAACAAAAAACTTGTTAAAAAAATGCAAGCTGAAATCGAACGAATTAAAAATAATGAAGTAAGTCGAAAAAAATAATTCTTATGAATGTAAAAAAGATGGAAATAGCAATTTCCATCTTGATGTTTGAAATAGATACAAAAATACGAATTTCAACTATTTTACAATTTAGGTAACAGCTCTATTTTTATCAAAAAAAAATAAATCATGAATCGTATTATTCTAATAAGTGTATTAATAGTTACTAATTGTCTTTTTGCTCAAAATGAATTACTAAGTAAAAAAATAAATATTCTTAAAAATTACGATCAAAATCACTTACATCGCATAGCTTTACCCATAGGCGGAATTGGAACTGGAACAGTTTCATTAGGAGGTTCTGGTGAATTGAGAGATTGGGAAGTAATGAACGTTCCTGCAAAAGGGTATAGTACTGTTACCACTGGAAACGATGCACCTTTTTTCGCTATTTATACAAAAGCTAAAAATCAAAAATCAAAAACTAAAGCACTTTTAGGCCCTATCAATCCAGCAGATTATCAACATTACGAAGGAAGATCCGTAAATCATCATGGATTTCCTCGTTTTAGAAATGCTTCTTTTGAATCAACTTATCCTTTTGGAATTGTAAATCTATCAGACAAAACAATGCCGGTAGAAGTAAAATTGGTTGGATACAATCCTTTTGTTCCTGCAGATGCTGATGCTTCAGGTATTCCAATGGCAATATTAACGTATGAAGTTAAAAACACAAGTAACGAGGAGTTGGAAGTCTCTATATCTGGAAACATTAGAAACTTTATTGGAAAAGATGGAAGTAAACATACATCAGATTGGAAAGGTGATTTTATACCAATAGGTGAAAAAAATAATATCAACGAATACAAATCAACAGATCAACTTCAGGGAATATATATGTATTCAGAAAGTGTTGATAAAGATGATGCTGCATGGGGAACTTTTGCTATTTCAACACCTACAGATGAGGAAGGTAAAATCAGCTATCGTACAAGCTCCACAAAAAACGATTGGTACAATGCAACACTTAATTTTTGGGATGATTTTAGCGAAGATGGATTACTGATCGAAAAAGATAAACCTGCCGATTTAGATCCAATGGCTTCACTGGCAGTACTAAAAACATTAAAAGCAGGTGAAACCAAAACTTTTACATTTTACCTGACCTGGCATTTTCCAAATCGCTATGCGTGGTCAGCTGAAAAATTGCAAAATTATTACACAACACAATATACCGATGCCTGGAACGTCATAGAAAAAGAAATAGACCGTCTTCCACAATTAACCGAAAAGACACTAACATTTACAAACAACTTTTTGAAGAGCTCCTATCCTGAAGAAATTAAGGAGTCAGCCTTATTTAACTTAAGTACACTTCGTTCACAAACTGTTTTCAGAATTAAAGATGGTAAAATGTTTGGTTGGGAAGGTGTTATGGATCGTTTTGGTTCGTGCTTTGGTTCTTGTACGCACGTATGGAATTACGAACAAGCCACCCCTTTTCTTTTTAACGACTTAGCAAAAACTATGCGTGAAGTAGAATTTGAGTATGCAGCTGGAGAAGATGGTCATATGGGTTTTAGAACGAACCTTCCTTTAGTAAAAGGTGAATCTGGTATTGATTTAGCTGCTGCCGATGGGCAAATGGGAACCATTATGAAATTCTATAGAGAATGGCAATTGTCTGGAGATTCAGATTTCTTAAAAAAACATTGGCCAAAAGTAAAAACAGTATTGGCATATGCTTGGATAAAAAATGGTTGGGATGCAGATGTTGATGGCGTTATGGAAGGTGTGCAACACAATACGATGGATGTAGAATATTATGGCCCAAATCCACAAATGCAAGTTTGGTATTTAGGAGCCTTAAAAGCTGCTGAGAAAATGGCAATTCATATGAAGGATAAATCATTTGCCAAAAAATGCAAAAAATTGTTTGATTATGGTTCAAAATGGACAGACGACAATCTTTTTAATGGTGAATATTATGTGCATAAAATTCAAGTTCCTGAAACAAAGGAAGCTATAGCCAAAGGTTTAGTGGGTGAATGGCGTTTAAAAGGATTGGATTTAAATGACCCCTACTATCAATTAGAAACCGGTTGTTTGGTAGATCAATTGGTGGGTCAATATATGGCACATGTGTTAGGATTGGGGTATTTGGTAAGAGAAGAAAATGTAAAAACAGCACTGCAGAGCATTCAGAAATACAATAAAAGAGATGGCTTATTCGAGCACTTTAACAATATGCGTTCGTATGCAATGGGTGATGAAAAAGCATTGTTAATGGCAAGTTGGCCAAATGGAGGTCGTCCAACAATACCATTCCCTTATTGGTCGGAAGTAATGACTGGTTTTGAGTATACTGCCGGAATAGGGATGCTATATGAGGGCATGGAAAATGAAGGTTTAGAAACTATTAAAAACATTAGAGATCGTTATGATGGATTGAAAAGGAATCCATTTGATGAAGCTGAATGTGGACACCATTACGCACGTGCCATGGCTTCTTGGGCAGGTATTATTGCTGAGAGCGGATTTCTATATTCTGCAGTTGATAAGTCCATCAAATTCACCGATAAACCAGGTAATTATTTTTGGTCAAATGGTTCAGCATGGGGAATGTGTAATCTTGAAAAAGGAGGAAGCGGTTATAATGTTACCCTTGAAGTTCTATATGGGAATTTAAGTTTAAAATCAATTCAATTAGGCAAAAACAAGCCAAGAAAATTCAAAAAGACAACTATAATTGAAGAAGGTAAAAGTGAAGCGTTCAAATGCAAATTATAAAAATGAAAAGCTTAAAATTAATTCTAACAGTAGTATCAATTACTTTCAGTACCCTAATAACTAAAGCGAATGTAAAAGTTGCAGATATATTTTCTGACAATATGGTATTGCAGCGCAATATCAATGTAAAAATATGGGGAAAAGCAGATGCAAGAGAAAAAGTATGGATACTATTTAACGGACAAAAACAAAAAACCAGAGCTGACAATGATGGGAAATGGTCTATAGAATTTAACCCAATGAAAGCCGGAGGTCCTTTTACCATGACAATTCTTGGTAAAAATAAAGTAGTGTTAAAAAACATTCTTATTGGAGATGTATGGGTGTGTTCAGGACAATCCAACATGGAATGGCCAGTTTCCAAAACCAATAATGCGAAAAAAGAAATTAAAAAAGCAAATTACCCTAAAATAAGATTATTTACAGTACCTCGTACAGTTAGCAATGTGCCAATTGATGAAATGCCTAATACAACCTGGCAAGTTTGTACTCCTGAAACCATAAAAAACTTTTCTGCTGTTGGTTACTATTTTGGTAGCGGTTTACAACAAGAGATTGATGTTCCAATAGGACTGATACATTCCTCCTGGGGTGGCACCTGCGTTGAAACTTGGACTTCTGAAGCATCCATTACTAAAGTTCCGAAATATGAAGACTTTGGAGATAGAATTGAAAATTATGATGCAGAAAAAATAATTGAAAAGAAAACAAATGAGTTAAAGAAAGCGTTGGGTGGTTTTCCCGAAAAAGAAAGTGGAATACATGAGAAGTGGATGATGCCCGACACCAATCGCAACACTTGGAAAAAAATGACACTTCCTACTTTATGGGAAAATGCCGGATACCGTTTACTGAATGGAATTGTTTGGTTTAGCTTAGACTTCAATCTAAACACAGACGAAATAGACAATGATGCACAATTGCACTTAGGAAAAATTGATGATTCTGATATTACCTGGTTCAATGGTGAAAAAGTTGGAGAAATGAAATGGGGTTCTGATGTAGAGCGAGTTTATACTATCCCAGAAAAAAAATTAAAACTTGGTAATAACAATATTACAGTTCGAATTGAAGACACTTACTACAGTGGTGGGTTTGGTAGCAAAGCCGATAAACTTTTCCTTAAACTAGATCAGAAAAAGATTCCTCTTAGTGGTGAATGGAAGTATAAAATAGACACAGTATATGCTAACTTTAGGATATCGCCTAACGATGTTCCAAGCTTGTTGTATAACGCAATGATAAATCCATTGATTCCTTATGGAATAAAAGGAGCTATATGGTATCAAGGGGAGTCAAACACACCCAGATCAAAAGAATACGAAATTACTTTTCCAAATATGATAAACAATTGGCGAGAAGACTGGCAACAAGGAGATTTCCCTTTTTTGTTTGTTCAACTGGCTAATTTTAAACGCCCTCAAAATACTACCCAAGATGATGATTGGGCAGAACTTCGAGAGACACAAACCAAAAGCCTAAGTTTGAAAAATACTGGAATGGCAGTTGCCATAGATGTAGGTGAAGCATATGATATTCATCCTAAAAACAAACAAGATGTAGGAAAAAGACTGATGTTGTCTGCTCTTAAAGTAGCTTATAACAAAGATATTGTTCATTCAGGCCCAATCTATAAGTCTATGCAAGTAGACCGAGACAAAGCTATCATAAGTTTTGATCATATTGGTTCAGGGTTAGAAGTCAAAAATAAGCATGGGTATATCAATGAGTTTGAGATTGCTGGAGCAGATAAAAAATTCTATTGGGGAAAAGCAAAGTTAGATAGAGATAAAATTATTGTGTGGTCAGATCAGGTGAAAAAGCCGGTGGCAGTGCGATTTGGATGGTCCAGCAATCCTGCTGAATTTAATCTTTACAATAAAGAAGGATTACCCGCTTCTCCATTTAGAACAGATAATTGGAAAGGTATAACAGATGGAAAATCGTTTGATGATTAAGTTGATGTCGGTTTAAATGAAATATAAAAAAAGAGTCACAATAATGATGTTTAACAATTACTAATTTGATCGGAGTAAAATAGTTCTTGCACATAGCCAAACTATATAACGGTGTAAATTTTTCAGATTAGATATTTCGAATATTTTCAATTTTATGACAAATTTAAAAAAGGAAAATAAAAGGATAAGCTCCGTTGATGCACTTAGGGGTTTTGATATGCTGATGATTATTTTTGCCGATCGTTTTTTTAGGAATTTGCATAAAGGGGCAAAGTCTGATTTTACAGCCACTATAGCCGAGCAATTTCAACATCCGGAATGGTTTGGCTTTCATCTTTACGATATTGTTATGCCACTTTTCCTGTTTATCGTTGGAGTGGTTATTCCTTTCTCTTTGGGAAAAAGAGCACTTCAGGAAAATAAATCTTCCACTTATATTCATCTCACAAGACGGTTTGTGATTTTGTTTATTCTAGGCTGGATAGTACAAGGTCGATTACTAGATTTTGATATTGAAAGATTTCAGATATTCAGCAATACACTTCAGGCAATTGCTGTAGGTTATTTGGTTTCATCTCTTGCATTTCTTCATTTAAAACAAAAAGGAAAATACATTCTTTTCGTTAGTTGTCTTGTAATATATGGACTATTATTAACACTCCCAATGATTCCTGATTTAGGAAGAAGTGAATTACTTCCGGGCAAAAATTTTGCATTTTATATTGACACACTGGCATTAGGCACGTTTCATGATGGCTCGCAATATACCTGGTTGTTGTCAGGATTAGGATTTGTTGCCACTACTATGTCGGGTATGTTTGCGGGTGAACTTTTAAAATCAGGACTTTCAGGGAAAAAAATCACCAGCTACCTCGCCCTAATTGGGTTTGCCGGAATAATTTTGGGCATCGCATTGGGAATTTGGCATCCGATTGTTAAAAAAATATGGAGTAGTTCTTTTGTTCTTTTTTCATCTGGAATATGTTTTTTACTTCTGGCTTTATTCTATTGGATAATGGATGTTAAAAAGCTCACAAGATGGGCTTTTCCTTTAAGGGTAATTGGAATGAATGCTATAACAGCCTATGTTATTTCGCATATTATTAGTTTTCCCAAATTAGCACAAGGGATACTGCATGGCCTCCAACAATTTAGCGGAAACTGGTATAACTTAATTACATCCATTGGTGGTTTTTTAATACTTTATGGTCTGCTATGGTATATGTATTCTAAAAAAACGTTTATTAAAATCTAAAAACAATGAAAAGATTATTAATTTTCACCTTATTCTTCTTAGTGATGTTATCAAAAGGTGTTGCACAATATAACCCAAGCAATAAGTCAATTGCATCCTATGATGTTCCAGCCTGGTATAGTGAAGGGAAACTTGGCGTTTTTATGCATTTAAGTGCATTCTCTGTTCCTGCGTTCAAAAATGAGTGGTATGCAAAAAACATGTACTATGCGGATGATAATCCTAATGTGATACACAAAGAATATGAAAAAACCTTCAGAGATCATCACGAAAAAACGTATGGTCCTTTAGATGAATTTGGGTATAAAGACTTTATCCCAATGTTGACCATGGAAAAGTTTGATGCTGATTACTATGCTGATTTGGTAAAGAAATCGGGAGCATCATACTTTGCGGCACCTGCCATACATCACGATGGTTTTGCCATGTGGGATTCAAAAGTAATAGAATGGAATGCAAAAAAAATGGGACCAAAACGTGATGTTGTTGGTGAGTTGACCAAGGCTATGAGAAACAAAGGGATTAAAACCGGTGTTTCTACACATTATGGTCGTCATTGGAAATACTACACTTTTCGTAAAGAGTTCGATACGTGGGATAAAAAGAATGAAGGTATTTATGGTAAACGTCGTAAAGACACAGACCCTCCAAGAAAAGAAGATGCTTTTAAATGGGAGCGAGTAATGAACGAATTGGTAGATAATTACGAACCCGATTATATTTTTGTGGATGGCGGCGTTTGTGATGCTTACACCGAATACAAAAAAGATTATTTCCGTAAAGCCATGTATCGTGTAGTGGCTCGTTATTATAACAAAAGTGTTGACTGGAAAAAAGAAGTGGTACTCTCTTGGAAACGAGATGCAATGAAAAAAGGTCAAGCAGTTTACGATACTGAAGGTTCTTTAGAAAAGGGTATCCCAAAAAGACCTTGGCAAGCACATTATACCGTAAATGGTAAATGGGGGTATGCTGGAGAACGGCCAGCAACTCCAATAAATGCCGTGTTGCGTTCATTTATAGATATTGTGAGTCGTAATGGGAACTTATTACTCAATATTGGTCCAAGACCAGACGGAACACTCGAAAAAAACCAAGAACAAGTATTGTTAGAACTTGGTAAATGGATAGCAATAAATGGAGAAGGCATTAACAAATCTAAACCATGGAGCACTTGGGGTTCAGGAAAATTGAATTCGCTTGCAGGAGGAAAAGATATCAATGCTTATGATAGAAACGCTGTTAGATATACCCAGAAAGATGGTGCTTTGTATGCTTGGTTTGTCAACTGGCCAAAATATGGTAAAGTCACCCTTCCACAAGCAGCTACTTTTCATACAAAATCAGTAGTTCCATTAGGTGCTAATGAAAAATTGAAGTTTTCAAAAAAAGGAAATGATTTAATAGTCCAGCTACCAAAAAAACAATTTGGAAAACATGTTTGGGGCTTAAAACTAACTTCAGATGTAGATACAGAACAAGATGAACTAATCAAAGTTGCACAAGCAGCAGTAAAAATGAGCGGAGGTGATAACAAAGGAAAACTTCCGGGACGATATAGACAAGACAATCCGTTACCATTTCCTAAAGGAGGCGAATGGTTTAAAAAAGCTGGATTAGGATTGTTTATTCATTGGGGACCAGCATCAGTAGCTGACATTGAAGATGTATGGCGAATTCGTCAACCAAAAAAAGGAAGCAATCCATTGCAACCTAAGGTTACGCCTCAAAACTATTATGCAAATGCACCAAAAGGATTTACTGCAAAGAACTACGATCCTAAAAAATGGATATCTGCGGCCTCTAAAGCAGGTTTCAAATATTCTGTGATGACATCAAAACATCATGACGGATATGCACTTTGGCCATCTAAACTTTCTAATTTGGGAGTTCGTACTTATTTAAACGGACGTGATTTACTGCAACCCTATGTAGATGCTTTACGTGAAAATAACATGAAAGTTGGATTCTATTTCTCTGGAGTAGATTGGTGGCAAGACCGTAATTATATGAACTATTATTTCAGTAGAGGAAAAGAAGGTTGGGACTTTCAAGGAAATCCATATCCACAAAATGCTGTAAAAACATTACCGATGAGCATTGTTGAAAACAAGAAAAAAATGGCTTTTGAAGTGATGGAAAGATACCAACCTGATATTTGGTGGTGGGATACGGGGTTGCCTGTAACCTATGAGGAAACTGCTCAAAAGTACAATCCAAATATGATTTTCAACAACCGTGGAAACTGGTATCATGAAGGAAAACTAAAAGGTAAGTACCCGGGATCTAACTACGTTACACCAGAAGGGTTTCACTCCTTAGAATGGAAACATGTTAAGCAATTAATTAAAACAAATACGCCTTGGGAAGTCTGTATGACCTTTCAACGATCTGGATGGTTCTATCACAATACAAATGGTTTAGGTGAGCAAACTGGAGCACTTGAAAATGTGATGTATGCCTTGGCAAGGGTACGCTCTTGGCAAGGAAATTTACTGTTAAATATCTCTCCACGTGCAGATGGTACATTACCAAAAGCTGTTTATGACAACTTTGAAAAAATGAGTAGATGGATGGAATGGGGTCAAGTAGCGATGTTCGATACTAAGGGAACTCATTTTCCAGAGAAATCTAACGTCCCAATAACAACATCACAGGACAAAAAAACATGGTATTTACATGCACGACCTGGTCAGCAAACAGATGCTGCCAATTGGGGTAAATGGAAAAAAATCTATTATGTAGGAACCGAGCCAGGTAAACCGATTCGTGTGACTGATGTGCTACAAATAAAGTCTGTTAAGTTATTACGAACTGGGGAAAAAGTGTCTTATACCTATGACAATGGAACATTAACAATCGCTAATCCAGATGCAGGACCAGATGGATTGCATGAGGTGATTGAAATAAATTTTTAATAAAAAATGAAGAACTTTATAACGTTAGCCATAACTGTTTTTATATTTACAGGAGCCATTAAAGCTCAGGTTAAGAAAACAAACTTCATCATTTTCTTAACCGATGATCAAGGGTATAATGATTTGGGTTGTTATGGTTCTCCAAATATAAAAACACCACATTTAGATCAAATGGCTAAGGAAGGCATGAAATTCACCAACTTTTACGCCCAACCACTTTGTGGTCCATCTAGAGCGGCATTGCTCACCGGTAGTTATCCAATTAGAATAGCAGAGCCAAATAATGCCAAAGGTTTTCACACAAAATTGCATCCAGAAGAACTAACCATTGCGGAAGTATTAAAAACCCAAGGTTATCAAACCGCTTGCATTGGAAAATGGCATGCAGGTGAAGAGCCCGAACAAATGCCCTTAAAACAAGGATTTGATTATTATTACGGTACACCTAAATACAACGGAAATTCAAAATTAATTGAACAGTCACCTCATCGAAGTCCTATATTGAGAAATAACGATACTTTGATGGTGATCAATACCGTTGAAGAAATGGGGCAGCTTACAAGTAAATACACGAAAGAGGCTACAAATTTCATCAAGCAAAATAAAACAAAACCTTTTTTTCTTTACTTATCTCATAATATGCCACATGTTCCTATTGGCGCTTCCGAAAAATTTAGAGGGAAATCTGAAGGAGGGCTATATGGAGACGTTATCGAAGAACTGGATTGGAGTATGGGAGCAATTCTAAAGACCTTGAAGGAAGAAGGTCTCGAAGAAAATACATTGGTGATATTCGTTTCGGATAATGGCCCTTGGATTGAAGAAAAAATTGGAGACCATGGAGGTAGTGCGTATCCACTTAAAGGAAGTAAAGCACAAACTTGGGACGGAGGTGTTCGAGTACCATGTATTATGCAATGGAAAGGGAAAATTAAAGAAGGTATAGTTAATGATGAATTATTAACAACGATGGATTTTTTACCAACTTTTGCAGCTATTTCCAACTCTAAATTGGATAAAGAAATTACACTTGATGGAAAAGATTTAAGCGGTGTGCTTTTAAATAATGAACAAAGCAAACACGATCGCTACTATTACTACGCATACACCCACTTACAAGCAGTTCGAGACAGTCAATGGAAATTAGTATTGCCTCGTGCTAAAAAACCGGGATATATGAAATGGCGAGGAAGAAAAATAGACGCTGTAAAAGAAATACAACTATTTAATTTAAAAAATGACAAGGAAGAACAATACAATCTTGCCGATAAATATCCTGAAAAAGTGAATGAATTAATGAAAATGATTGAAGAAGGTAGTCAAGAATTAGGTGATCAAAACAAAATTGGTGAAGGTGCTCGTTTTTTTGACACTGATCCAAAAACACAACGCATTGATGAATACAATAAATGGAAAAACAATCAAAAACAAAAATAAATTTATGGTAAAAAGGACATACTTATTGATGAAAACCATATTGCTTACTTTGACACTATTCATGTTCGCTTGTGAAGATGAAACAGCAGTTGCACAAGAGGAAGAAATTGATGTTCCGGAGTTTGATGAAACATTATTAATTGGGGCAACTACAGGAAAGAAAGTCGCTTCGTTTCTTACTGGGACCAATGCCGTATATTCCCATGAAATTATAGGAAGTTGGGACGATGGTAAGAAAATAAATAACCTAAAAGAAACAGGCATCAGCGCATTTCGATATCCGGGAGGACATGTGGTTAGTTTTTGGGATTGGGAATTCCCCTATCACGATACCTATAAGAATTTTTGGGATCCAAACTATGAAAATACCTTGGATGAAACCAAACTAAATGAGCTTAAAACACAATATAAAGATCGAATGGGTTTAGACGACTACCTCCAAATTTGTCAGGATGCCCATATGAAGCCACTTGTAGGCATTAATATGTTTCAAGGGTGGAGATATGATCGCACTGAAGAATCCATTCAAAAAGCTGTTCGATTGGTGGGACACTGTCTACAGCAAAACCCAAATGCCACTTATTTCTTTCTAGACAATGAAGCTGGACATCAACCTGAGAAAAACAATCACGTACCTATAGATGATTATATTCAATTGATTCCAGGATATAGTCAAGCCATCAAAGCCGTATATCCTCATGTAAAGTTGATCCCCAATATCATGCGCTGGAATTTGGTGGAAAAATTGATTCGGGAAGCCGGACAATATTGGGATATTTTTGATCAACACTGGTATTATAACACTGGAAAATGGGCCTATTTTGATCTTGAAACCTGGAGAGCTGAAATAGAAAATCGAGATCAGACAAAACGCATTGCCGACTTTAAAAAGTGGAAGAATCAATACGGTATGAATCACCTAGAATTTAGTTATTTGGAGTGGAACGGTCCTCCTCCAGGTCTAACAGCAGATAGTAAGCCAGCAACTCTGGATTATGCCCTACTTGGACTTATTCAAGCGGATCAGCTGATGTTTTTTGCCAAGAATGAAATACATATGGCTACTGCCTGGCCGTTAACTTGGCATATCCCAACAAATGATGTTGACTTGGATGCGTACAACAGAAATTTGATGGATAGAGACGATAGCTCTTGGCTCTCACCATCCGCTACTATTTTTCAGGCCTATTCCTATGTTCAAGGTGGTGAAATTCTTGAAAATAACAACGATGCTACCAGGGGATTAAGAGTCCTTACTGTTAAAAGAGATCAGGGTAACGGCTATGCCCTACTTATTTTGAACAAATCAAAAAAAGACCAAACTTTAGAAGTTGATTTGCCAAACGACGTGTCTAAGGTTCTAGAAGGAAAGAGTTTTAAAGAAGGTTCAGGTGCTCACAATGTTCACATAAAAACATTATCTTCAGAATTGACAGAAGGCAACATATATACAACTATAGAAAGTACTTCTTTTGTTTACTTGTTGTTTGAGTAACAAAATGATATAAAAGAGAATAAGTAGCACAAAATAAGGTAAAAAAAACAAGCATTTAATCTTTAAAATTTGATAGTCTTATGATACAAAAAATAACAACATTTATAATTGCAATATTATTAGCGTTCTCTTGTTCTAACCAGCAAGAGCAAAAAAACCATACAAACATGAAAGCAACTAACTGGAAAACAGAAATTGAGCAAACTTTAAAACAATTTGGCCATCGGAATTGGATAGTTGTAGCTGATGGAGCCTATCCAGAACAAAGTAATCCAGCAATAAAAACCATTACGGTGGATGCTGAGCAATTGGATGTAATAAACTATGTGAATGGTATGATTGAAAAAGCAACTCATGTAGATGCAAATATCTTTATTGATACCGAAATGGCATTTGTATCTGAAAATGATGCAAATGGTATGGAATCTTACAGAACCGACCTAGATAAAATTTTAGAGGGTAAACCTGTAAAACCATTATTGCACGAAGACATTATTAGAGAACTGGATGCTTCAGCAAAATTATTTAATGTACTGATTATAAAAACGGATTTAGCGATTCCCTACACTTCCGTGTTTTTTCAATTAGAATGTGGTTACTGGAACAGTGAAGCTGAAGAAAATATGAGGCAGCTTTTAGAAAGTGCGACAACAAATTAAAGACTAAAAAACATACCGACAACAATTTATCAAATCACATTTCTATTTGGCCACAGCCAAAAAAACAACTGTGATTTGGAAACCGAATTGTAACTAAAAAACAAGCTAAAACCAGAGACAAAGCTTTCAACCTTAAATTCGTTTTTCTTTCAAAAGGGAGCTATGCCAAGGAAGTTGTTTATGTATTTTTTTCTAACAAGTATTTATTGACCGATTTGTGCTAGAATTATGCAAATCTGTGTTCAGGCATCTACCCAAAATCACTGATCTTGCTACTTGTAAAAGCTATCAAATTAACGAAGAGGAATGAGGTTGATATATAAAAACGTCAATACTCAAATAGATTCTATTCGCATGGTTTGAATATGTTTAATAGAAAATACTAAATAGACAATTAATGACATTAAAAAAATTACCCATATTACTTGGATTACTTTCTTTACATATTGGTTTTGGTCAAACTAAAAACAACGATTGGGAAAATCAGCATATTACACAAATAAATAAAGAAGCACCTCATGCAACCCTGTTCTATGATGATACTTCTAAAGATGTGACCTCCTTAAATGGCACTTGGGATTTTGCTTTTTTTAAAGATGTAAATGAAGTTCCTGCAAATGCTAAAGCCGAATCATACGACAAAATCCAGGTTCCCGGAACCTGGCAAATGCAAGGATATGGGAACCCAATTTATACCAACATCACCTACCCTTTCGATAAAAACCCTCCATTTATTAGTGGTGCTAATGGAAATTCCGTTGGAATTTACCAAACAGAATTTCCTGTTGAGAACCTTGAGGATAAAGAAACCTATCTTCGATTTGAAAGTGTCTCTTCTGCTTTTTATCTATGGGTGAACGATCAAAAAGTTGGTTACAGTCAAGATAGTTGGTCTCCAGCAGAATTCAATATTTCAAAATATCTAAAAAAGGGAAAGAATACTTTGCGACTGCAAGTATTTAGATGGTGTGATGGTTCTTACTTAGAAGACCAGGATGGATGGCGCATGGCGGGTATTTTTAGAGATGTGTATTTAGTTTCAAAAGCCAAGCTTCATATAAAAGACTATTTTGTTACAACACCTTTTCAAGAAAATGGAAATGCTGAATTCAATCTTAAACTAGCTTTCAATAAGGTTGAAGATGATGACATAAATTCTTATGCTGTTTTATATGAATTAATTGATTCAGAAAATAAAACGATTAAAAAGGAAGTGAAACTATCTAAAATTGAAAATGATAACAAATGGGGTTTTGAAATTTCAGAAATCATTGAGCATCCAAAATTATGGTCTCATGAATTTCCAAATCTTTATAGTTTAACTATTCAGCTTAAAAAAGATTCGAAAGTTGTAGATGAGATCAACACAAAAATTGGTTTTAGAGAAGTAAATATTTCCGATAAACAAGAACTATTGCTTAACGGAAAACCAATAATTATTAAAGGTGTTAATGTTGTTGAACACGATCCAATTCACGGGAAATATATTCCTAAAGAACGCATCGAAAAAACTATCAAATTATTAAAGCAAAATAACTTCAATACTGTTAGAACTGCGCATTATCCTGCTTCACCTTATTTTTATAAATTATGCGATGAATACGGAATTTTGGTAATTGACGAAGCCAATGTTGAGTCGCACGGAATGAAATATGGAGCAGATTCTCCAGCTAAAGATTCTACTTGGCAAAAAGCACACGTAGAACGAATGGAAGCAATGGTGCAACGCGATAAAAACCATCCAAGTGTAATTATGTGGTCGTTTGGAAATGAAGCTGGAAATGGCATTAATATGGTGGCGATGAACAAACGTACCAAAGAAATTGACACATCAAGACCAACACATTATCATTCTTCGGAAAAGCCAATTTCTTATGATGTTTATGGAGGAGGTGTTTGGAAAGGTGGAAAAAAACACAAATTTGGACGCTACCAATCTGTTGAGGATATGGAGCATATCGCCAAAATGGGATTAAAAAAACCATTCCTGTTAAATGAATATGCACACGCAATGGGAAATAGTATAGGAAATCTACAGGAATATGTTGATGTTTTTGAGAAATATCCAGGACTTATTGGAGGCTGTATTTGGGATTGGTCAGATCAAGGAATTACAAAAAGTGTTGATGGCGCTTATGGAAACCAAATTAAAGATATCGACAAAGCACATTCAGAATGTTTGCAACCAGAAAGTGACTATTTCTGGGCTTATGGTGGTGATTTTGGTGATACACCTAATGATGGAAACTTCTGCATGAATGGTGTGATGATGGCGGACCTCACTCCTTCTCCAAAAACTTTTGAAGTTAAAAAAGCCTATCAGAATATTGCTTTTAAATGGGCTACGAACAATAAGCTTGAAATAACTAATAAATTTCACGTAACCAATCTTTCAAATTTCGATTTTACTTGGCAACTATTAGAAGATGGACAACAAGTAAAAGTTGGTTCTTTTGATTTAGATATTCAAGGTTTAAACAAAGGTGAAATTGAGTTGAAATCACTTAACGAAAACTTAAAACCTAATTCAGAATATATTTTACAAATTCAGGCTAGAACCAAAGAAAGTAACTCTTGGTCGGAAGCTGGACATCTAATTGCTTGGGAGGAATTCATTATACAAAAGACCATCTTGAAACTTGATAAAGTTGTAGTCAATAAAAAAATAAAACTCAAAGATTCAAAAGACGATGTTGTTCAAATTAGTTTTGAAGATATCGTTTTGAATTTTGACAAAAAGAAAGGTGAAATAATACAATTAGAGAAAAATGGTAATTTCATAATTGATGGAGGTTTCTCGTTAGCTTTTGCAAGAGCATATATTGACAACGATAAGAAACCAAATTTGAGAAAATCCTGGGATGCAATTGATCTTCATAACTTGATTTCTAAAGTTGAGCATATTACCATTAAAAAAGAAAAAAGATTGGTGTTTATCGATGTTCAAAAGAAGCATCAGTCTTCCGGTCACACAAACGGTTTTATCACAAAAGAACGTTTTGTAATTCACGCAAACGGAATCGTAGACATTTCTTTAAACGTAGATTATTTGGGTGCTACTGCTGCATTTACATTCCCAAGAATTGGTTATGAAATTAAATTGAATAACGATATTTCAGAAAGTTCGTGGTACGGAAAAGGTCCTGGAAGTTCTTATAAAGACAGAAATACAGGAATGCAGATGGGAGTTTATTCTGCTAATATAGATGAGCATTTTGTTAACTACGCACGACCTCAAGAAAACGGCAATAAGTCTGATGTTCGATGGGCAAAATTCTCTAACAACGCTAATAACAGTTTAAAAATTAAAAGTGATAAACCACTTAATTTCTCATTCAGAAAATATACAACAGCACAACTAAATGAGGCGACGCATCCTTATCAGTTAAAAGTGAATTTGTTTAATGTTTTAAATGTAGATTTTGATCACGGAGCATTAGGAAATGGTAGTTGTGGACCGATTCCAATAGAGAAATATTTTACAGATATCTGTAACAAAGAATATAAATTGAGAATAGATTTTGGAACAGAAATTAATGAACTTGCTAAAAAGGAAATTCATTTCAAAAATGAAGGAAATCCTTTCGTAAAACATATGTATACGGCAGATCCTTCAGCACATGTTTTTAATGGCAGCTTGTATGTGTACACCTCTCACGATGAACATGATGCCACTTATTTTGATATGCTTGACTGGCACGTGTTTTCAACCAATAATTTGGAGGATTGGACCGATCATGGAGCTGTAATGAGTCTGGATGACATTTCATGGGCTAAAAAATGGGCCTGGGCACCTGATTGTGTTGAAAGAAATGGGAATTATTATTTTTATTATCCTGTAGAAAGAGCCAAAATTGGTGTAGCAGTGAGCGATTCACCAACAGGTCCTTTTGTAGATAAATTGGGTAAACCTTTAATTGATAATACCGACCAAATTGAAAAAATTGGGAAAGAACCTATAGATCCATCTGTAATCATTGAAAAAGAACAAGCCTATATGTACTTTGGTTGCAGAGAACCAAAAGTGGTGAAGCTAAAGGATGATATGATGAGCTTGGATGGGGAAGTTAAAGGCTTAAAAATAAATGGAATAGAAAATGACAAGGAACATTTTGGAGGCTTTTATGGTGAAGCACCCTGGGTTTTCAAGCGCAACGATACTTTTTACTTACTTTATTCCAATGGATGGGAAAAAACAAGTACGTTGGTGTATGCCACAAGTGATAACCCAATGGGACCGTTTGAATTTCAAGGCGAAGTGATGGATGTAGTCAGTTCCTGGACCTCTCACGGATCTATCGTTGAATTTAATGAAAAGTGGTATGTTTTTTATCATAACAGAGATTTGACAGGTAATAACTACCGAAGATCAATTTGCTTCGATGAAATTACATTTGACGCTGAAGGAAAAATCAATAAACTAAAATTAACAACGAATAAATAATGAAGCACTTTATTTATAGTTGTTTGCTATTCGTATAAAATTTCAATCTCATGAAAAAACATATAACTTTTATTCTCTTTTTATTATTTGGCATTATCTTTTTTTCGAGTTGTTCAAAAGATGATGAACCAGTTAATGAAGAGCTTGTTGAAAATCCGGTCGTTGAAGAAGAACCTGTAAGTGACGATCCTACAGTTTACAATCCAAAGTCATCAATTATCACCAATGATATTTGGTGGGGCGACGATAATGGAGGTAATGTGATGGCCAGTATGGGTGGGCACATCACGAGGATAGATGATACCTATTACTGGGTGGGCAATGATCCGCAGGGTTCACTCAATGGAAGTGATATCCATTTATATTCCTCTAAAACGCTCGGCAGCAACAGCTGGAAACACGAAGGAAAGCTGGTAGATTTTGCGCCGGGTCTCGGGGGTAAGAACTGCACACTCCTGCATAGTCCTGCAACAGGCCGTTACGTGATTGTCGCCAAGTCGGGGCTCCAGTTCTATGAGAGCGTCAATATTACAGGGCCATACACCCTTGTGAACACGGTTTCCAAGTTTCAGATTGATAGCCGGGGCGGCAATTATAAAATCGGAGGTATGAGTACCTTACAGGACGGAACGAATGCCTATGTCATCACCTCCAGGCGCTGGCTGCCGGATACGCCCAAGTCTGAAACGGAAGGCACAAATCATCGCTATACCGGTATCTATAAGCTGACTCCCGATTTTCTGGATGTTGCAGAAGAGATCTGTTGGTTGCGTAATGATTCCCGCGAGGCGATGTGGCTGTTCAAAAAGGACGACACCTATTATATGACAGCCAGTCACACCGCCGGTTGGACGGCTTCCGACTGTTATTACCGGACATCGACGAATCTGGTCGACTGGTCTACCGAGAAGCAAATCGGCATGGATCCAGTGAGATCCGGCGGGTCACAGGCGAATAAAATCATGCGTTCTCATGGCACACAGCACCGCTGGATCATGCAGGTGGGCGATCAGTGGATGTACGGTGGAGATCGCTACCCGTATCATGAGTCCGAATCGCACCCGGTGGATAAGGGGCTTTATCTGATGTGTCCTGTCATCTGGGAAGGCGATACCCCAATTGTTAAATATGAAACGTCATGGGATGTTTCTAACGAAAACTAGAAGTTCTTATTAATAGAATTTTAAAATTAAACCTATGAAACATAATGATTTAAAAAACAATAAAAAATATCTACATATCTTAAATTCACTTGTAAATTACAGAATTGAAGATATTAATTGGTTTAAAGAGTTATTAGTGAAAATCAAAGGTTTTGAAAAACTTTTACAATCTGAAATAAATAAAGTTTAAAACATATGAAAACAATATTAACACTTTGTTTCACTGCACTTCTATTATCTTGCAATACTACAAAAGAAGAAACTCAAACAAAAGAAGAAAAACCAAATATTATCTTAATTATGGCCGATGATATGGGATTCTCAGACCTAGGATTTATGGGTTCTGGAATTGAAACACCCAACATTGATAAATTGGCTACTAACGGAATGGTTTTTAATCAGTTTTACAACGCAGGTCGCTGTTGCCCTACCAGAGCTTCATTATTAACTGGTTTATACGCGCACAATGCAGATTTAGGTTGGATGACTGCTTCCGATTTTGGCCGTCCGGGGTACAGAGGTGCAATTAGTAAAAACAGTGTTAGTATTGCTCAAGTGCTGAAAACAGCAGGTTACGCCAATTATGTAACAGGAAAATGGCATGTGACCTATGATCATAATATGGTCTCAGATAGTGACAATCATAACTGGCCAATGCAACGAGGTTTTGATAACTATTATGGAATGCTTTCTGGTGGAGGTGGCTATTACGAACCAACTACTTTAACCAAAAACAATGAACGAATTACCCCTCCTGAAGGATTTTATCTTACTGAAGAAATCAACAATGCTACAGTTGAAATGTTGGAAGACCATTTCGAAACAAAAAAAGACACACCTTTCTTTTTTTACGTAGCACATTATGCTCCTCACAGACCATTACACGCTTTAGAAAATGATATTAAAAAGTACAAAGGAAAATTCAGTAAAGGTTGGGATTATTTCCGTGAACAACGCTTAAATAAAATGAATGGTACAGGACTTTCTAACTCATGGATTTTAAGTGAACGTCCGAAGGATATTCCTGCTTGGGATAGCTTGTCTTCTGAAGAAAAAGCAATGTGGGAAACGAGAATGGAAGTCTATGCCGCACAAATTGATAGAATGGATCAAGGTGTTGGTAGAATTTTTGACCTTCTTAAGGAAAAGGATGAATTGGATAATACCATAATTCTATTCTTATCTGATAATGGTGGAAATGCAGAGCCAGAAGGTAAAGATTTTGATGCTTACACTATTGAAGATATTGGAGGAAAAATCTTCAATCAAAGTTATAGGAGACATTGGGCGAATATGAGTAATACTCCTTTTAGATTATACAAGAGTTCAAATCATGAAGGAGGAATAAGTACTCCATTAATTGTTCATTGGCCAAAGCATATTAAATCTGCATCATTTACAAACCAAAAAGGCCACGTCATAGATTTATTACCAACATTAGTGGAGCTTACAGGAGCTTCTTACCCCAAGAAGTTAGGTGCAAATAGTATAAAACCATTACAAGGTAAAAGTTTAGTATCAGCTTTTAATGGAAAAGAAACTGAAAGAGGACCAATGTTTTTTGAACATCAAGCAGATAGAGCTGTTATAGATGGTAAATGGAAATTAGTTTCTACCAAAAGTAAAAAGAAACCTTATAAAGGAAAATGGGAATTATACGATTTATCTATTGATAGGTCTGAAGAAAATAACCTAATTCATCAGCTCCCTGAAATAGCAGAAAAACTTGAAGCCAAATGGGAACAATGGGCTCAACAAAACAATGTACTTCCGCTTGATGGAAGAGGTTGGGGAAAAAGATTAAAAGCAGATATTAATTATACAGAAAAGAAATAATGATGATGAAATTCAAATTAATAATAATTACAGCAATTATGTTTTTGTCCATTACTAAAGGACAATGCCAAACCAATAAAAAACCAAATTTCATAATCATTTTAGCCGATGATTTGGGCTATGGTGATGTTGGTTTTACCGGCAGTACACAAATTAAAACTCCACATATTGATGCCTTAGCAAAATCTGGTGTTGTATTTACAGATGGATATGTTTCGGGTCCAGTTTGTGCACCTTCAAGAGCAGGATTGATTACTGGACGAAATCAAGTCAATTTTGGATATGATAACAATCTAACTGATGCACTTCCTCAATTTAATCCCGAATATTCTGGACTTCCTGTTACTGAAAAAACCATTGCTGATAGATTATCAAACCTTGGTTATGTAAATGGTATTATTGGAAAATGGCATTTAGGAGAAAAAGAACAATTCCATCCTACCAATAGAGGTTTTGATGAATTTTGGGGCTATTTAGGTGGTGGACATAATTATTTCCCATCGGATACGAGTAATAAGAAATACAACAGACCAATAATCTCAAATTATAAAGAACCACAACCTATTACCTACATAACAGACGACAAAGGAGATGAATGTGTAGATTTTATAAAAAGACATAAAGATGAACCTTTCTTTTTGTACGCTTCCTTCAATGCGCCTCACGCTCCTATGCAGGCTCTGGAGGAAGATTTAAAATTATATGCAGGTATCAAAAATGAAAAAAGACGCACATATGCAGCTATGATTCATCGTTTAGATGTTAATATTGGTAGAATGATTAAAGAGTTGAAGGCTCAAGAAATTTATGACGATACTGTAATTGTATTTTTAAGCGATAATGGTGGACCCGATACCAATAATGGCTCCATAAATGCACCATATAATGGAAGAAAAGGAATTTTATTAGAAGGTGGAATTCGAGTACCTTTTGTAATTTCATATCCAGAGAAATTAAAAAGTGGTATTTACAATAAAGCGATAACTTCGTTAGACCTTGCTCCTACTTTTGTTGCATTAGCTGGTGGTAAAATAACAAAGAAAGATAGGTTTGATGGTGTCAATATTTTCCCGTTTATCACTAATAAAATTGAAGGTAATCCTCATGAAACTCTTATGTGGCGATTTACTATTAGTGCCGGAATACGAAAAGGGAATTGGAAATTGGTTCGTTTACCAGATCGTATGCCTTTATTATTCAATTTAGAGGAAGATCCATCTGAGCAAAACAATGTTGCAAAAGAACATTGGGACCTTGTTCAAACAATGTTAAAAGAATTAGGAAATTGGGATGTTTCAACTCCACATGTTTTATTCTTAGAAGGCGCTAAATGGCGAAGAAACCAGTTAGATTTATACGATAAAAAATATCAATTGACACAACCAAAAAAGTAGCAAGTAACCTGTAAAAGCAAAAAATAATTAAGTTAAAATGAAAATAAATTACCTTTTCCTCGCCCTTTTTATAACACTTTATTCTTGCGTAACTGCAGAGAATGAAAAAAGTGACAGAATTAAAACAAACATTAATCGTGAATGGCGATTTACATTTAGTGAACAAGATGATGATTTTTCAAAAGAAAGAACAGCAAGACAAAGTTGGGAACGTGTAGGTTTACCACATACTTTTAGCTTGCCTTACTTCCGTTCAGAAAGTTTTTACGAAGGATATGGATGGTATCAGAAAACGTTGCTTATTGATAAAGCAAATTTAGGTAAGAATATCTATTTAGAGTTTGATGGGGTTTTTCAAGTAGCGGATGTTTATCTAAATGGAAAAAAAGTTGGCGAACACAAGGGCGGATATACTGGTTTTATTATTGATATCAGTGAAAATGCTATTGCAGGAGAAAATCTTTTAGCTGTTCGTGTTAACAATGTTTGGGATGCACAATTAGCTCCAAGAGCTGGAGAACACGTTTTTAGTGGTGGTATCTATAGAGATGTTTACCTTACTATTACTAACAAATTACATGTTGCTTGGAATGGGACTTTTGTTACAACACCTAAAGTAACAAAGGAAAAAGCTTCGTTAAATATTAAAACAGCAGTGAAGAATGAAAATAAGAATGAAGTTGAATTTACTATAAAGTCGATCTTATTAGATCCTAAAGGCAATAATATCAAAGAGATTCGCACCGAATATAAAATTAATGCAGAAGCTACTATTACTTGTGACCAAAATATTGATGAAATAGCGAATCCTAAATTGTGGTCGCCAGATTCACCTAATTTGTACAAAATTAAAACAATCATTTATAAAAATGACAGCGTGGTTGATACCCAAACTTCAACATTTGGATTCAGATGGGTTGAGTGGACAGATGACAAAGGTTTTTTCTTAAATGGAGAACATGTGTATTTAGAAGGTGTAAATGTACATCAAGACCATGCAGGTTGGGGAGATGCTATTACCAAAGCAGGAGTTTACCGTGATTTAAAGCTCATGAAAGACGCCGGGTTTAATTTGATACGAGGTTCACATTATCCACATCATCCATATTTTACAGAGGTTTGTGATGAATTGGGACTCATGTTTTTACCTGAAAACTGTGTTTGGGGAATTGGTGGATTTACAGATGACGGTTATTGGAACTCAAGCACCTACCCTATTCATTCTAAAGATATGGAGGCTTACAATAAAAGTGCCAAAAAGACTCTAGAAGAACTAATTCTAATTAATAGAAATAGTCCTTCTGTTATTGCTTGGAGTATGAGTAATGAAGCGTTTTTTACGGCCAATGAGGTAATGGAACCAATGAAACAATTGCTGACTAGTTTGGTAGATTTATCTCATCAATTAGATGCATCTCGTTTAGCAATGATTGGTGGTGCACAAAGAAGAGATGTAGATGTTTTAGGAGACATTGCGGGTTATAACGGAGATGGAGCTACCTTATTTAAAAACCCCGGAATGCCAAGTATGGTAAGCGAATATGGTTCTTGCGTAACAGATCGCCCAGGTGAATATACGGCATGTTGGACGAGTCATATTGAGGATGGTGAAAAGCCAGCATGGCGCAGCGGACATGCTATATGGTGCGGATTTGATCACGGTAGTATTGCAGGAAATATGGGTGAAATGGGTATTGTTGATTTTTTCAGAATTCCAAAACGCTCTTGGTATTGGTATCGTAATTATTTTAAAGGAATTGAACCACCAATTTGGCCGGTTGAAGGAACGCCAAAAAGCTTAAAACTATTTGCTGATAAAACCACAATAACTGGAACGGATGCAACTGATGACGCTCATATCAATGTAAAAGTAATTGGCGAAAATGGTAAGCATATTTCAAACAGTCCAGATGTAACCTTGACAATTATTTCTGGTCCAGGTGAATTTCCAACTGGAAGAAGCATCACTTTTAAAGAAACTACCTATAATGATATTCAGATTTTAGACGGACATGCAGCGATAGAGTTCCGAAGTTATGAAGGTGGAAAAAGTATTATTGAAGCTACCTCGGAAGGTTTAGAACCTGCTAGAATTGAAATTATAACAACTGGAGAACCTACATTTGTTGAAGGAAAAACACCACTGGTAAAAGATAGAATTTACACTGATTACAGATTATTAAAAGCAATTAAGAAGGGAGTCCCTGTTAAAGTATCTGATACTCGCCCTACACGAACAAACTCTACAAGTAATAGTTTACCATCTTTAGCAAACGATGGTCATAAATGGACTAAATGGGAGCCTGGGTTAGAAAATGGTAGTGTTTGGTGGGAACTGGATATGGAAAATTTTTATGACGTAGATCGTGTAGAACTTAGTTTTGTTTCAGCATTTAAAGGTTCAATTCTAATCGAAACTTCATTGAATAAAAAAGATTGGAAAGCCGTAGATAAAAATACGTACCACAATATTAAAGAGACAAAACGTAAAATTGAAGATAAATCTAAAGTGCGATTTTTAAGAATTAAATTAACACCAAAGAATATTGATGAGCTTCTTGTAATTGGAGAATTTGAGGTGTTTGGAAATACGAATTAAAGATAAAGTATGAAAAGATTATCTAGTATATTATTTGCAGTTTTTTCTATCATAACCTTATTTTCATGTGATACTGAATCAAAAAGTACACCTCCCAATGTCATCCTAATTTATGCAGATGATCTTGGGCGCGGTTTACTTTCACACGAAGGGCAAAAAATTATTCAAACTCCTCACATTGATAAACTTGCTGAATCGGGTATACGATTTGAAAATGCTTATGGAGGACAGTTTTGTGCTCCTGCTCGTGCAAGTCTGCTAACAGGGTATCACGACTGCCATGGTGATAAATGGAAAATTTCCAGAGCAGGCTTATATTCCGATATCACAAGGGGCAAATACACTAGAGAACAAGTTGAGAATGCATACGACAAACAAGCGGCTCCTGTTCCGGATGATGAAGTTTTTATGGCAGAAGTATTTAAAAAAGCTGGTTATGTAACTGCTCAGGTCGGAAAACTTGACTGGGGATTTGCAACCACTCACAAGCAATTGAAAAGACATGGTTGGGATTACTACTATGGTTACTACGACCATCAACGATGTCATGGTTTCTATCCACCTTTTTTATTCGAAAACGGTAAAATGGTAACGTTTGAAGGGAATACAAGAGCCGATTGTGGTAAAACTGCTGAGTGGGACGAGAACGGAGGCTATGAAGACAGATGGAACATGGAGGGGAAAAAAGAGTATTCTCAAAACCTCTTTTTAAATAAGATTACAGATTTTCTACGAAAAAATAAAGACAATAATTTTTTTCTGTATCATCCTACGCAACTACCTCACGGACCCTCATCCGTCCCTGAAATTCATCCCGACTTTAAGGCAAACCTAGAACTAACCGAAATAGAAAAAACATACGCCTCCATGGTAAAAATGCTGGATGACCATGTAGGAGTTATTATTGAGGAATTAAAAAAACTAGAACTCTACGAAAACACTATCATTGTTTTCACCAGCGATAATGGGCATGAAATTTATTATCCTTCAGAAGGTAAAATCCATAAACCTATGTTAAACATGAAAACCGGAAAGCATTTTGACAATATAAACACTAAATATTACAGCGAATTAGTTGGTGATGTATTTAACGGAAACGATGGTATGGCTGGTATGAAGCGAGATAACTGGGAAGGTGGTGTTCGGGTTCCTCTCATATATCACTGGCCTGGAAAAATTGAAGGTGGTAGGTCAATACATACAAAGGTTGCCAATTACGATATGATAAACACCTTTGCCGATGTACTAAACGTAGAGTTACCAGAAGAAAAAGACGGACTATCATACTTTCCTGAACTGATAGGAAAAAAAACAAGCAAACAGCACGATTTTATAGTTTTTGCCTCATTCCAAGGACCTGCTCTGGTTACCCAAGATGGATGGAAATTGCGCTACTTTGCTCCCAAAGACATCTATCAGCTTTATTATTTACCTGACGACTACCGGGAAGAAAGAGATCTGTCTGTAAAACATACCGAATTACTTGAAAAATTAAAGGTAGAGCTTATTACAGCTTGTAACGGAGATTTAAATAATGGTTGGTTTTCGTATCAAACTGGTATTTTAAATAAACCCACTATCTTAACTACAAATTAATTTCTCGATATATAAAATTATGAAGCATTCCTATTTAAATAATCAAATACTACATCGATACACACTCAAAAACATGAGAAATATTTCCAAATTATTAGTGCTTTCATTATTAGTAAGCCTCACTGCCTGTAATAAGGCTCCAGAACAAACAAACAACTTAAAACTTTGGTATAACCAACCAGCCACTGATTGGCAGTCGGAAGCCTTGCCTATTGGGAATGGCTATACAGGAGCAATGTTTTTTGGAGGCATAGAGAAAGAACAAATACAATTTACAGAAGGCACATTATGGAGTGGTGGTCCAGGAAGTGGTGAAGCATATGATTATGGGATAAAAAAAGGAGCGTGGAAACATCTTGCTGAAGTACGACGTTTATTAGATGAAGGAAAAATGGACGAAGCCCACGAATTAGCGAATCGCGAATTAACCGGCTCTATGCATAAAAACAAAGATTCAAAATCTCAATTCGGTAATTATGGGGCACAACAAACCATGGGCGATTTTTTTGTGGAAGCACACCATAAAGGTGAACCATTGAACTATGTTCGTGAATTGGACATTGAAAATGCAGAAGGAAAAGTAAGCTATAAAATAAATGATGTGAATTACAGCCGAACATATTTTGCTTCTTACCCTGCCAAAACTTTAGTTTATCACTTTGAATCAGATAAGGCTACTGATTATAGCATTAATTTTGAAACACCACACAAAAAAAACAGCGAAACTTTTACCAACTCCGTTTATTCATTCAAAGGCGAAGTTGCAAACAATGAAATGCAGTTTGAGACCTGCCTGAAAATTGAATCGGATGGAACAATAAATTTCGCAGATGGAAAAATAAAAGTTGCCAGAGCTAACTATATCAATATGTACCACGTTGCTGCTACCGATTACATTAACAAATACCCTGAATATAAAGGAAATGATTATCAGGCAGACAATAAAAAAGTATTACAAAACATAAAAGGTAAATCTTACGAAAAATTGTATGCAGAACATAGAAAGGATTATAAATCACTTTATGACAGAGTTACATTAGAATTAGGTGATAATGTAAGAGATAGTATTCCAACAGATGTACGATTAGTAGAGTACGCGGATGGGATTGATGATTTTGGTCTTGAAGAACTTTATTTTCAATTTGGTCGTTATATGATGATAGCTGCATCTCGTCCAGGAACTATGCCAATGAACTTACAAGGTAAATGGAATAACAGTACAAATCCTGCTTGGGCTTGCGATTACCATATGAATATCAATCAGCAAATGTTGTATTGGCCAGCCGAAATCACCAACTTAAGCGAATGTCATACACCTTTATTCAATTATATGGAAACATTGATAGAACCTGGTAGAGTTTCGGCAAAAGAATTTTATAACGCACGTGGCTGGGTGGTGAATACTATGAACAATCCGTTTGGATATACTTCTCCAGGATGGAATTTTCCCTGGGGAGCATTTCCGGGTGGTGCAGCCTGGCTATGTCAGCACCTTTGGGAGCATTACGAATTTACACAAGACAAGCAGTTTTTAGAACAAACAGCATACCCATTGATGAAAGAAGCTGCATTATTTTGGATTGATTATTTAATTGAAGACGAAAACGGATATTTAGTTTCCTCTCCATCATATTCACCTGAACATGGAGGTATTTCACGTGGTGCATCTATGGATCATCAAATAGCATGGGACTTGCTAAATAACTGCATTGCGGCAATTGAGATATTGAATACAGATAAAGAATTTAAAATAGAAGCTCAAAGTATTCGCGACAAAATTTCGCCACCAACCATTGGTAAATGGGGACAACTACAAGAATGGAAAGAAGATGTTGACGATCCAGAAAGCAAACATCGTCACGTATCGCATTTGTATGCTTTTCACCCTGGAAAACAAATTTCAATGGAAAAAACTCCTGATTTAGCTGAGGCTGCAAAAGTTAGTTTAAATGCTCGTGGTGATGATGGAACGGGATGGTCATTGGCTTGGAAAGTAAACTTTTGGGCTCGTTTTAAAGATGGAGATAGAGCATATAAATTATATAGAAGATTATTGTTACCAGCTGTTATTAAAGGAGAACGATTGATGGGACAAGGAAGTGGAACTTACCCTAACTTATTCTGTGCTCATCCACCTTTTCAGTTAGATGGTAATATGGGCGGAACAGCTGGTATGGCAGAAATTTTATTGCAATCTCATACGGGAACTCTGGAACTATTGCCGGCATTACCTTCAGCATGGAAAAACGGACATGTAAAAGGTTTGAAAGCAAGAGGCGGTTTTGAGGTAGATATTAAATGGGAAAACGGAAAATTAGAAGAAGCAAAAATTTTTGCTAATAAAGATAGTTTTACTACCATTCGCTTTGGTAAAAATGAAATTTCGACAGAACTTAAAAGAAATGGTAAATTGATTATTAACAGTGATTTTGAAATAGTTAATTATTAATTTAATCTAAATATTACAAAATGAAAAAACTGTTAGTTTTATGCTTCATTTCTATTTTTGGATGTTTTGACCTTTCAGCTCAGGAGATTATTCCTCTATGGGAGGATGGTAAAATTCCAAATTATAAACAAAGTAACGAGAAGGAAGAAATACCAGAGCGAACTATTTTATTTATTCAAAATGTTCAAACCCCTACCCTACAAGTATTTTTACCTTCAAAAAAAAATGCCAATGGAATGGGCATTTTAATTTGTCCAGGCGGTGGATACGGTGGTGTAGCCTACGACTGGGAGGGTACAGATTATGCCAAATGGCTTAACAGTCAGGGAATTGCAGCGTTTGTATTGAAATATAGAATGCCTCAGGCAGCATCGGTAATTACATCGTACAAAGCTCCAATACAAGATGCCCAAAGAGCGATGCGATATATTAGATTTTATGCTTCAAAGTTTAATGTTGATAAAAATAAAGTGGGTGTTATTGGCTCATCTGCCGGTGGACATTTAGCTTCAACTTTAGGAACTCATTTTAAAACCCATTACTACGATTCAAAAGATGATATTGACATGGAGAGCACTCGTCCTGATTTTATGATGCTTATTTATCCTGTTATAAGTATGAAAAAAGGAATTACGCACAACGGTTCTAGAAACAGTTTACTTGGCAAGAATCCTTCTGAAGAATTAGTATTGCAGTTTTCAAATGAATTAAGAGTTTCAGAAAATACACCTGTAACTTTTATCATTCATTCTGGGAATGACAAAACTGTTCCTGTTGAAAATTCAATTCGGTTTTATCAGTCTTTGGTTAAAAATAAAGTAAAGGCTACAATGCATATTTTTCCTGAAGGTGGGCACGGCTATAGTTTGGGGAAAAGTAAAAAAAGTACTCCTGATTGGACTGAATTGGCTGAAAACTGGCTAAATACTTTGAATAAGTAGAGATAAATTTTGGCATCATTCATGCTTCTTTATAAATAATACTAAATCTTAACAAAGATAATTAATGAATGAACATTGATAATACCAACTAATTAACTTTAAATGATTTTAAAGTAATTTGAATAACATTTAGAAACAACAAAACAGTATGTATAAATTAACTTTTCTTTTTTTACTTGTAAGTAGCTTCATTTTTGCTCAAACAAACTCAAAAAGTGATCAGAAAAAACCGAACTTAATAGTTATTATGACCGATGATATGGGTTGGGCAGATGTTGGTTTTAATGGCTGTAAAGATATTCCAACTCCAAACATTGATGTCATTGCAAACGAAGGTGTACGATTTGAGGAAGGCTATGTTTCTTTTCCTGTTTGTGGACCAAGTAGAGCCGGTTTTTTAACCGGACGTTATCAAGATCGATTTGGTTTTACAACCAACCCGTCAATAAATCCTAAAAACTCAAAATCTGGGCTACCTGTTGAAGAAGAAACATTGGCACAGGTATTGAGAAAAGCTGATTATAACAATGCTATTATTGGTAAATGGCATATGGGAACAAATGCTGTTTTTCATCCGTTAGAAAGAGGATTTGACTATTTTTATGGATTTCTTTCCGGAGGTCATAACTACTATCCGGATCAGTTAACATTGAACGATCTATCAGAAGTAAAGGAAAAATGGCAATGGTATAGAACTAAAATAATTGAAAACAGAACTAAAGTTGAAACTGACGATTATTTAACAGACGAGCTAAGTGATGCCGCTGTGAGATATATCAACAAACAAGCTGAAAATAATCAGCATTTTATGTTGTATCTAGCCTACAATGCGCCGCATACACCTTTACAGGCAACCGAAAAATACTTATCACGTTTTCCAAACATAAAAGATAAAAGACGGAAAACTTATGCCGCAATGGTAAGTGCAGTTGATGATGGTGTTGGACGTGTTTTAGAAGCTCTTAGAGAAAAAGAGCTGGACGAAAATACCATTGTTGTATTTTTATCAGATAACGGTGGAGCGCATAACAATGCTTCAGACAATGGTCCGCTGAGAGGTTTAAAAGGAGACCTTTTTGAAGGCGGAATACGTGTACCCTTTGCTATGCGTTGGAAAGGTATGATTCCTGAAGGAAAATCTTATGAAAAACCGGTTTCATCGTTGGATATTATGGCAACAATCGTTGCCCAAACCGAAGTGAAAATTAATGCAGATAGACCTTTAGATGGAGTTAATTTAATTCCTTTTTTAACAGGTGAAGCTGATGGAACTCCACACGATTATTTATTCTGGAGAAAATGGGAACAAAATGCGATGGCAATTAGAAGTGGTAATCATAAATTGGTTTCTAACAGACAACAAGTCAAAAATCCACCTGAATTATACGACTTATCAAATGATATGGCTGAAACAAAAAACTTAAAATCTGATGAAGAAAAAGTATACAAAAGGCTTTTAAATGAATGGAAAAAGTGGGATTCAGAAATGAAAGATCGTGTTTTCCCAACACTTGGTCAAGATAAATGGTGGACTAAAAAAAATTAAATGATGTGTTATTTTTTATTGAAGCTATTAGAGAAACTTCAACTAATTTATATAACTTAAGACATGAATAAAAAACAGTTATGAAAAAATATATTTCCATACTACTTTATGTTGCTATTTCGTTTGCAACAAGCGCTCAAGAAAAACCAAATGTTTTAATGATTGTTTTAGATGATTTAAACAATTATGTGGGTGTTATGGAAGGTCATCCACAAACAAAAACACCCAATATTGATAAATTAGCTGGTGAGGGAATTTTATTTACAAATGCACATAGTAATGTACCTATTTGTATGCCATCCAGAGCGAGTTTTATGAATGGAATATCACCAATTACCTCCAAAAACTGGGGGTTTAAGAACTGGTTAAAAAATGATATTTTGATAAATTCTAAATCACTGCCTGAATATGTTCGTGAAAATGGATACAAAGCCTATCAAACAGGAAAAATATTTCATAATACAAAAAAAGGTGTTTGGAATGAGATGGGAGTTGTTTCAGATTATGGACCCATGGCCTATAATGGGAAGAAAGCAGCTTTACACCCATCCTGTCCTGAAGCAATGGGAGAGTTAGGACCTTTAGATGCAACTTTTGCATCATTAGCAGATGTTCCAACTATTTTGGCTACAGAAAATGCTCCAGGCTATAAGGGCTGGTACAATACCCATTGGAAAACAAACTCTCCCTTTCACTATGAAAATGAAAACAACAGAGATAAAATGACTGATGAAAAAAGTGCTAAATGGTTTATTCAAAAAATTAATCAATTAGAACAGGAAGAAGATTCAAATCCATTTTTTATAAGTGTTGGATTTATCCGCCCTCACACTCCATTGGTAGTTCCTCAAAAATACTTTGATATGTTTCCTCTGGAAACTGTTCAAATTCCAACTCTCAAAGAAAATGACAGAAGTGATACAAAATTAGCAGAAAACACCACTAAGGAACCAAGAGGTAGAACAGCTTACCGAACCTTGACAAGCTCGTATTCAACAAAAGAATTAGCGCTTCAAAAATATGTTCAAGCCTATTTGGCCAGTGTCGCCTTTGCTGATGATCAGGTTGGAAAAGTTTTAAATGCATTAGAAAACAGCACTTTTAAAGAAAATACCATGGTAGTTTTATTTAGCGACCACGGGTATAATTTAGGCGAAAAAGATTATTTGTTTAAGTATTCATTATGGGAAGAAAGTACGCACGTTCCGTTAATTATAAAACACCCAGATTATGGGAAAAATGCAGGTAAAAAGGTAGATTATCCTGTTAGCTTGGTAGATATTTATCCAACCATTCAAGATGTATGTAATTTAAAAGGAAGTACCTTAATAAATGAAAAAGGTGCACCTTTAGATGGTTTTAGCTTAAAACCTTTTTTAAAAAATCCAGAAACTAAAGACTGGAAAGGTCCTGAGGTTGCGCTTTCGGTAATCTCGAGCTGGAAATCTCAAAATCCGAGCGAGCAACATCTATCTGTTCGTTCAAAATATTTTAGATATATTCATTACCGAAATGGAGCTGAAGAATTATACGACCACAGAACCG
>ERZ1048872.614-NODE-614-length-37342-cov-8.733848_pt1 | contig 37342 bp, 34 predicted proteins | sample MGYA00383100_ERZ1048872 | MGnify/ENA primary metagenome ERZ1048872 (study PRJEB29581, sample SAMEA5548370) | metagenome | biome: marine; feature: coastal; material: water | depth 50 m | study: Short-term variability in the microbial, nano- and picoplankton...
CTATTAATCTTTTTTGAATAAAACCTAAATTAATACTTCCAGGGTCTAATATGATCTTAGGCATCATGCCTAAAGATTGTAATTTTAATATTTTACTTGCCTTAATAGCGTTTTTAAGGGTGTCATCAAAATACTCCATAACAAAAATAATCCCTAGTGTTAAAACACCTCCTAAAAATACAGCTGCAATAATTAATATTAATCTTTTTGTTGGATTTGGAGATAAGGGATAAAATGGCGGATCAATTGTTTTTAAATTAGATGATAATTCAATGTCTTGCTGTTTTAGTTTCGCCAAATTCAATCCATGAAGAATTTCTAAGTATCCCTGTTCAGAAACAGAAATCTCACGTTCAATTCTTTTCATATTGGCGCCTGCAGGAGCATATTCTGCATATATTTCCTGAAAATCATTCTTCTGTGCATCTATTACTTTAATTTTCGCCTTAAGGTTTTCAGCTTCAACAACATTATTCATCCATTCTGGAAGCATTTTAGAAATTGGCACCCCTTCAATTGAATTTTGATATGAATATAATTCATCAACATCTTGTTTTATAGCTTCTGTTAATGTTTCAGTCTGGTTTTTTAACGCTGTAAGTTTTATAATATCTTCTTCATTATTGCTAGACTCAATTTCAGCTTGTATTAACGCAATTTTAAAATTCAGATTTCCTAGTGCTTTCTTATTCTCAATAATACTACCACTCTTTGCTTGAATATTTTCCTGTATTTGCAATTTTTCTTCCAAGCGCCTTGTTCCTGCCTGAATTCCAGCTAATTTTGCTGTATTCATCTTATAATCAACCTCCATATCTTCCTTTACGACAGCAACAGCTTTACTCTGCTCGTAGTAGTTTATAATATTAGAACTTTTATTAAACTCAAGAAGTTTGCTTTCTGCCAGCTTTAAGCTTTCTCTTGACTTTTCTAGTTCACTTTCAAAATATTTAACTACAGTACCCGATCTGTTTTCTTTTATGTTTTTATAATTTTTTGTACAAACACGATTATAAATTGCAAGCGTTTGTTGACAAATACCAGGGTCATTAACTGTGTAACTTAATTTCATTAAGTCACTACTATTAATTCTTTCCACACCTATACTCGATACAGCTTTGAGAGAATAGTGCTTATCATCTTCGTAATTTAACAACTCATAAACAAAATTATCACTGCCGCTTCTCATTAATGTCAATAAATTTTGAACGGTCTTTTCGTAGTTGTGAAGATTTATTTCTGGCGGAAGCAGATTATTGACAACTGCAGTATCGTCATTAGTAACTGATGTATTGCTTCCAGTTTCAATATAATTGTAGATATCTTCAGGTACTTTAAACCTAAGTTCATCATATAATTCCTTTGAAATATACTTAGGGTTTGCTTCGGGTAGCATAATATGAGTCGCTAATAATCTCACAGCCACTTCTTCTTGTGTCTCCCTTGATTTGATGATATTAATTAAATTATCAAATGCAGCATTTGTAGCTTGATAATTAAACTTCTTATCCATTTCAATTGATGAACCCGTAGCTAGGCCTGTATATAAAATGGTTTGTGAAGAAAATTCATAAGAAGGGTTCATGGTTAGTAAAATAACCATAGAACAAAGCAGTATAGGCACTATTAGTAATAGTACGATGTGCTTTAAAATTAATCTTATAAAATCAATTATAGTCATATTCTTAATTTGAAAGTGTTAAACTAAATAGAAACCCAGCCATATCTTCTAACAATTGTTTGGCTATAATAAAATCAGACATTGCTGTTTCGTATTCTGATTCCATTTTTGAGACCAACTCACTTATAATTACATATTCTGATATTTCTATTACACCATTCCTAAATTCTTTTTCAACCATCTCCAGATTAACTTTACCATCACCTAACCTCCTCGATCTTATTTGAAGTAATTTTTGCTTTAAGATTAAATCTTGGTACATTACTATAACAGCTTGCCTAATCTCTTCTTTTTGAAATTCCGCCATACTTTTTGCCTCTTCAACCTCTAACCTTGCTAGTTTGATTGTGTTTTTTCTATTAATAATATCAAAAACAGGAATCTTCAAAAACAAGCCTACAGTATAATTTAGCTGTTTGGAATAACTAGATGAAGATGAAGAATTAATTTCTGTACTATTTGTTAAAAAGTTATTAAAGGTGCCATATCTCGTATCGGCTGAGATTCCAAAATTTTTAGTCCAATCTCGGCGAGAAGATTTAAGATCAGATTCTTTAACTTCAATGCGTTGATTTCGATAACTCATCATAGCACTTTTCTTTAATACAGAATCTATAACAACTTCGAGGAGTGGGAATTTAAATTCACCAGAATTTAGTGTAATAGAATCAGATTCAATTAATGAACTGTTATCAGAATCAATCGTTTGAGCCTGGATAGTGCCAAATGAAATAACACTTAAACTCAAAAATGATAGCATATACAAAATCTTATGCATTGCTTTCTGCTTTAGCACAATTCGTATTTCAGAAAAATAAGCCTTTGTTAAAAGGCCAGTGTCTCCATTCCTTATGATTTTAATTTTCATATTAGATTAATTCTCGTAGTACAAACTTACATTTACAAATCACCATCTCCCCTGGTATTTCGATGGATAGAACTTTAGTGTAGTTGAATGGAAGTACTTTTATGTTGAAGATTACTGAGTGAAATTTCAATGAAAGCAGATTTTAAGTAACTAGTAGTTAGTTCTCTTTTTGCAACATTAACATAATTTATTCCTTACAAATCTCTTTAAATCTGAATCATAGTCTCTAATAAACTTTATTTTTTTAGACAGTAAAAATGAAAAACAGAAAAGACAAAAGATTTCTCTTTTACCTCAACCTAGCTATTAACCATTTTATTTACGTCGTATATTTTAAAATTATACTGTATCTGACTGAAGTAAAGCCGGTATAGTTCTGAAAATAAGTTTAATGTCATACCACAAAGAATAGTTATCCCCTTTAAATTGATCGGCATATTCAATATCGAGACACATTCTTTCTTCCTCAGACATTACCCCACCTTTTCCTCTCAATTCTACCTGCCATAAACCCGTAATTCCTGGAGGAGCTAAAAATCGTTTTAATAAATTATCACCAGTTAACAATTCTGCCTCATAAACTGGTAAAGGTCTGTTACCCACAATGGACATATCACCAATCAATACATTTATCAGTTGCGGTAGTTCATCTATACTTGTGTTTCTTATAAACCTGCCAACTTTTGTAATTCGTGGGTCATCTGCAATTTTCACAAAGGTTGATTTGTTTTTAGCTGCTTCTTGTTTTTGAGTATTATACCAATAATCACATATTTTGTCTATCCCTTCATGAAGTACTTGTGAGCAATATTGTCCGTCAGGCATACTGCTACATATTGGACACTCATTTTCTACACTAATTGTTGTTTCAGTTTTTTCTAAGTTGTATTGATTTTTTTCCTTAGCTAAATCATTTAATAATTTGTCGGAACCAGTTCTCATCGATCGTAGTTTGTAAAAGTCGAATGTTTTTCTACCCACACGTTTCGCGATATAATATACTTTTCCTTTCGATTCTATGCGTATTGCCAACATTATTATTAATAGTACAGGCGACAACATTAATAAGGCTAAAGAAGCAAAAACTATATCGAAAATTCGTTTAGATAAAGGAATTTTATAACTAACTTTTTGTTTTACAACCGCATTTACTCCTGTATTATTTAATTTTTGACGGTATAATGATTTTGATCTTTTTAAAATTTGTTCTGCTTGGGTTGAAGCAGAAACGAAGTAATCATTAATACCTTTATTAAAGGCATCTTTATAGATTTGACTGTTAAACTCTTCCGAAACTAAAATAAAAGATATGTGACTTAATTTGGGGTTTTTATTAATTTGGTCGTATAAAAAAAACGCATTATTACCAGGTAAATTATAGGTACTTATAACAACTTTAATATCGTCTCTTTTATTAAGTATACCTATAGCTTCTAGTCCGTTTGCCACTGAAATTATGATCACATTATTTTCTTTTGCACAGTGCATATAAGCTTCGGGAGAGCTTCCGACATATAGTATTATCATAATAACATGGTCCTGTAGATTAAATGATTTTTTAAGTATAAATATTTGATTGATTTACCAATTACTTGCATAATGAATTGGAAATAGATTTTTCTTCACTAATTCTTCCAGCTCTTCTGGATTAAAAGGTTTAGTTAAGTAATCTTGCGCACCAAGTTTATAACATTTTATTCTTTCTTTACTCTGCGTTTGGCCTGATAGCATTATCACAGGCGTGTGCTTGGCATAGCCTTTTAGCCTTATTTCTTTTAACAACTCAAAACCATCCATATTGGACATTTGAATATCACTTAAAATAAGATCTGGTAAATTAGTTTCTAACCATGTTAATGCTTCAATTCCTGAGTTTGTTGTAATAACCGAATATTGTGATGACAAAAAATGCTCTAATAACACGCAGGTTGTTAACTCATCATCTACAACTAATATTTTTTTCTTCATGATTTTGATTTAAAAGGTTTACTCTTAATATTAAATAATAGTTTTGAAGAACTCGATTGTTTTCATCAAGCCTTCATCAAGCCTTATATTAGGCAACCAGTCTAGTTCTTTTTTTGCAAGAGTGATATCTGGTTTTCTCATCATTGGATCGTCAGAAGGTAGTGGCTGATATATAATTTTTGATTTCGACCCCGTAAGTTTTATTACTTTCTCAGCGAGTTCAAGAATTGTAAATTCGTGAGGATTTCCAATATTAACAGGTCCTGTAAAACCATCTGAAGAGGCCATCATTTTGACTAATCCATCGACTAAATCATCAACATATTGAAAACTGCGTGTTTGTTGCCCTTTACCATAAACAGTAATATCTTTGTTTTGTAATGCCTGAACAATAAAATTAGAAACTACTCTTCCGTCATTAGGGTGCATTTTGGGTCCATAAGTATTAAAAATTCTTACTATTTTAATTTTAACATTGTTTTGTTTATGGTAATCACTAAATAAGGTTTCTGCAGCACGCTTACCTTCATCATAACAGGAACGTTCACCAATTGGGTTTACATTCCCCCAATACGATTCGGGCTGAGGATGCACCAATGGATTTCCGTATACTTCACTAGTAGAGGCTTGTAATATTTTTGCACCTACTCGTTTTGCTAACCCTAACATATTGATTGCACCCATTACAGATGTTTTTATTGTTTTTATAGGATTATACTGGTAATGAGTAGGTGAAGCTGGACACGCAAGATTATAAATTTCATCTACTTCAACTAAATAAGGACTAATAACATCGTGACGAATCAGCTCAAAATATGGATTACTAATTAAGTGCACAATATTTTGTTTTTGTCCAGTGAAAAAATTGTCTAAGCAATAAACTTCATTCCCTTCATTCAACAAACGCTCACATAAATGTGAACCAACAAAACCAGCGCCACCAGTTACAAGAATTTTTTTTCGTATCATATTTATTATTTTTTATTAAATAATTCTAAACTGTTGTACTTAATTTTATTTTTATATCCACAATTGATGTATCGATACCTATACAGAAATAATCAAATCCATTTTTTTTCAACTCCACCTTATCATAAATGTTTCTTCCATCAAAAATTGCAGGAACATTTAATAATTTGAGCATGACATTAAAATTTGGAACTCTAAACTCAGACCATTCAGTTAAGACAGCTAAACACTCTGCATTAATTAAAGTCTCATATTGATCTTCACAGTAAATTATAGTGTCCCCAAAGTGATGTTTGGCTTCATTTAATGCCACTGGATCATACGCCCTAACATTAGCACCAGCCAACAATAATTTTTTAACAATTTCTAATGAAGGTGCTTCACGCATATCATCTGTTTGAGGTTTAAAAGAAAGTCCCCATAATGCGATTGTCTTACCTTTAAGATCCCCATCAAAATACTTCATTATCTTATTAAACAAAACTGACTTTTGTGATTTATTCACGGCTTCTACAGCCTTTAAAAGTTTTAAATCATATTGATGTTCTTCTCCTGTTCTAATTAAAGCTTGAACATCTTTTGGGAAACAAGACCCACCATATCCAATACCAGGATAAAGAAATTTATTACCTATACGCGTATCAGAAGAGATACCTTTTCTTACTTTATTTATATCTGCACCTACAATTTCACAAAGGTTTGCAATATCATTTATAAAACTAATTTTCGTTGCTAACATAGAGTTTGCAGCATATTTCGTCATTTCAGCAGATATTATATCCATAAATATTATGGGATGACCATTAAGAGTAAAAGGCTTATAAAGTGTATTTAAAAGTTCTTCTGCTTTAGAACTTTCAACACCTACTACAATTCTATCTGGTTTCAAAAAATCGTCTATAGCAGCCCCTTCTTTAAGAAATTCAGGATTTGAAGCAACATCAAATTCAACATTTACATTTCTGTTCTCTAATTCTTCTTGTATGGCATTTTTAACTTTTAATGACGTTCCTACTGGCACAGTGCTTTTTGTAACGACCAGAGTATAGTCATCCATATATTTTCCACAATCACGAGCCACTTGAACTACGTATTTTAAATCCGCACTTCCATCTTCATCAGGTGGTGTGCCAACAGATATGAAAATCACCTCCGAGTCTTTTATTGAATCTTTAATGTTCGTTGTAAACTTTAATCTTCCTTTATCCATGTTTCTGCTGATCATATTTTCCAAACCAGGCTCATAGATTGGTATAATTCCTTTGTTTAAATTATCAATCTTATTTTCGTCTACATCCACACATTGAACGTTTATTCCAACTTCAGAAAAACAGGCTCCTGTGACAAGCCCAACGTATCCGCTTCCAATAATTGTTATTTTCATATGATTTATATTTTACACTACAAATCTAATTCGGTGTAGGCTCTTATTTCAATATATTTCGATAGACGGACGTCCTCTGTAGATGAAATCAAACTTTTAAAAGTTTAATTGATATGAAATAAATAAGTGGATGATTGCATTTACTTCGTAATTGCTAATTACCTCATGAGCAACCAAATGTTTATGAGACTATATACAAGAAAGTTTTTTTTATTAATAATAAAACAACATAAAAAAAGGTGATAGTAATGCTGCTTTACCTTTTAACTAATAGACTTCGTTGTGTTTATTTAACCCAAAACTAGTTTTAAAATAAAATCAAAATATCTATTTTAGACTTCATAGAAAGAAAGTAAGTTGATTAAATGCTTACTCTAGAAAAAGGCATTTTTCAGATTTATAGTGAATTTGCTCAAACTAAAAAAAGTATAAGATTTCTCTTATACTTTTTTTTGCTATTAATCAACAAATGTTCTCAAATATTGTCTTATCAGAAATTACGAGTAATTGAAGTATAAATCGTAAGCTTTCGTTCGATAAACCGAAACATACGTTAGAATGCAGATAAGTGTCGATGAATAGTATTAAAGCAAATTAAGTCGCTTGATTAATTCGGGTCTATTAGATCGACTCACTGGAATAACGTCTTTCTTTATTAAAACACTATTATCCTCGATATCAATAATTTTGTCTATATTAATTATAAAAGAGCGATGTATTTTTAAAAACAAACTATCCGGTAATCTATCTTCAATTTTCTTTAAAGTAGAATGAACAGTATAATTCTTATTTTCTGTTTTTACATAAATATAATCTCCTTTAGCTTCTACCAAATAAATACTTGGAATATCAATTTTAATAAGACGCCTATCAATATTAACATACAAGTCGCTTCCAGAACTTGTTTCTACTTTACTTGAATCTACTTTTGGAACGGCCACAGATTTAATTACTTCCGCCTTTTTTATCGCCTTTTGAAAACGCTCTGGTGTAATTGGCTTCACTAAATAATCTACAATACAGTCGTAACCAAATGCCTGAATCGCAAAATTTGGATCTGACGTCGTAAGAATAATTTTTGGAGGATTTTTAATAGTGTCAATAAAATCGAAACCTGTAAAATCTGGCATATGAATATCGAGAAAGATTAAATCGACTTCATTAGAATTTAAATATTTTATGGCTTGCATTGCATTAGGGAATTCCCCCAAAACATTTAAACTTGGCACATTGCTGCACAATTGTCCAATTATGGCTCTAGCCGTAGCTTCATCATCAATAATTATACTATTCATAAGTGGATTTATATGGTCTCTAAAAATTCTGTAATGCGTTGCAAAATAGATTCAAAATCTTCTCTACCTTCAATACTCTTTTCTAAAAGGTTATGCTCATAACAAATAGCAATTTCATAACTTTTTACGAGCCCTAAAATACTAATTTTATGTTTAAGCTTATGAACGATATCTGCGGAAAGCTTATAATTAAGGCACGTTATATTAGCTATATAAACCTGTTTCTCTATTGGAAACTCATTTTTAATAATGCCTATTAATTTATGTTCGAATGTTTTGTCACCACAAGACACACCTTGGATATATGATAAATTAGGTTGTTCCATCATTAATTTTTTAGTGTAAAATAAAAAGTTGTTCCTTTATTTGGTGCCGATTCTAACCATATTTCTCCTTTATACAAGTCGACTACCTTTTTTACAATTGATAACCCAATTCCTGTAGATTCCTTGCTGTTATTTAAAGAATGAAAAATGTTGAAAATGTTATCATGATATTTTTTATCAATTCCCATGCCATTATCTTTTACTGAAAACTCATAATGGGAATCTATTTCTTTAACATTAATTTCTATAATACCTTTCTCTTTGTCATTAAATTTTATCGCATTGCAGATAAGATTTTGAAACAATTGCTGCAACTTAGTTTTATCACCCTTAATTATAGGTAAATTATTTAAAATTTCAATCGATATATTAGAAGGCACAAATAATAAATGGTTAAGATCTGCAATTATTTTATTTAGGTCTACCTCACTTATATTTTCAATATCATTATCAATACTAGACAATATTAAGATATCAGAAATGAGTCGCTCCATTTTCTCTAAAGTGGTTTCTATTAACTCAAAATTCCGAATTGTTGTGTCATCGAGATTATCCTTATTATCTTCTTTGATCCAACTCACTAAGGCATCAATACTTCGCAATGGTGATTTTAAATCGTGAGAAACAATATGTGCATATTCTTGCAATTCGTAATTACTCTTCCCTAAGGCTTTTACTAAAAGTCTATTTTGAAATTCTGCTTTTTCTCGTTCTCTTAAGTTAATGGCACTTTTTAATTGCATTGATACAAAACTCGCAATGTTTTTAAGTGTTTTTAAATGCTTTTCTGTAAAATAATTCTTTAAAGGGTGCTCAGCATCTATAATACCTATGACTTTTCCATCACTAATAATTGGCACTGTTATTTCAGATAATCGGTTTTTGTCATCAACAATATATCTATTATCCTTTCTGGTATCGTTGGTAATTTCTGCATTACCCGATTTTGCTACACTACCAACAATTCCCTCTCCGATTTGTAAAACGATTTTGTTTTCTATTTCCTTATCCTTATTAATTTTATTTCCGTGGGCTGTTATTTGTTCTAAAGTATTTTTCTCCGCATCTACGATATAAATAACACAATCTTGAGACTCTAAATATTCAGCAATGTTATTTGTAATCTCCCAAGCAATTTCATAGATATCCATCTTACCTAAAAGAGACTTAGCAACATTATTAATTAGATCTATTTCTCGTTTACGTTCCCTTTCAAATGTAACATCCTCAATGAGTGCAACTAGATATTTTGCGTTACCTTTAGAATCTTTTACTAAACTAACATTTGTTTTTGCCCATATAAACGTCCCATTTTTATTTATGTATCGCTTTTCTTGAATAAAGTTATCTATCTCGCCAGTTTGCATTTTGGTAATGTAGTCTTGAGATTTTAAAAAATCTTCAGGAAATGTTAGGTCTCTCACTGATAATTTAGAAAGTTCTTCTTCAGTGTAACCTAATGTTTTTTGAATAGAAACATTAGTCCTTATAATATTGCCGTTTTGCATTAATACGATACCTATTGAAGAATTCTGAACAATGGCATCTAATTCACTTTTTTGATCCTTAAATATCTCATTTATGCGCCTAGCATCCGTTATGTCTCTTACAATACCTTGTGCAGCAATAATAGTATTATCTTTATCTCTTACTAAACTAGCATTAACGTGCACCCACTTTACTTCTTTGCTTTTAGTATAAATTCTTGCCTCATAGTTTTTAAAGTACCCTTTGGAAAGCAATTCGGAAAATGAAGCTAATCCATGTTCATAATCCTCTTTATAAATTAAATCTTCAATATTAACGGATTCTTCATCGATATTATAACCAAATAGCTCATTAGCAGCTTCGTTTAGTCTTAAAACATTTCCATTAACATCCATGATCACATAGGCATCAACAATGTTTTCAAAAATTCCTTGAAGTTCAGATGACTTCTCAACTAATAATTCCTCAAGTTTTTGGTAAGTCTTGTAAAGTTCTCTTGATTTTTCTTCAAGGATTTTTTCAGCAGCTTTTCGTGCTTGTTTTTCGCGGTATAAGGCGCGTTTATATATGTCAATTTGATCTTGACTCATTTAATTTTATTGACAACAAATTTAACTTCGGTACCATCTTCTTTTATTTTTTCAAGAACAATGGAAGCAGTAGAATTAAAATACTCAAACGTTTTATGCATTAACCCTAATCCAAAATGATGCATTGCTTTGTGAGATTTATAAATCAAAATCAAAGAGTCTTCCGTTTTCTCTATAACCTTAAAGCTCGGTAAATCGGCATCTGGATATATTTTTCTTACTTCTATATGAATATGATAGTCAATAGAAGCTAACAATTCAATAGGGTCGCTATACTCGGAAAGTAACTTTGGATAACTATCTTCAAGCACACTAAAAAAGTGTTCTGCATAACTAAATAATAAATTATCTATGGACAAACCTGTGTTTGTACTTAGGTGTTGTAATAATTGAAGCATCTCTGAGAAACTATAAGTGCCAACTGATGTGTATATTCCATTAGATTTTAAATCTGAGTTATTAATAATATCATCTACCATTTCTAAACCATACTTATCTTCGACCAACTCTAAAAATTCTGTAAATACAATACCTTTCATTTCTTTACAATTAATTCGTTAATACTCCAATATGCTAATAATTTTTCTATTTTATAAACATAATCCTCATATTTCAAAGGTTTGAGAACATAACCTGCAATACCTATTTTAAAGCATTCCAATAAATCGCGTTGATTATTCGAGGTTGTTAAGACTATTGTTGGGATATATTTTAAGCGTTCATCTACTTTGAGTATCTTTAAAAACTCAATACCATTAACCTTCGGCATATTTAAATCCAATAAAATAATATCAGGTAGCATGCCATTTTGCTTTAATAGGTTTAAAGCATCCTCTCCGTTATTTACTTCTGTTATTTTATGATTAAGACGAAGTGTTGTAATGACTCTGTTGAGCTTCATTACTTCAATCATATCATCTTCGATCAGTAAAATATTTAGGTTATTCATCAATGCACTATTTATACTTAGAAGAGCAAATTAGACGAATTCTACACTTTCTATGTTTTATTTCGATTGACTATAATTATGTGTCGTCCGATGGTAAATAAGTGTCGACGAATGGAAATTGTAAAATACTGATTTTCTGTAACTTTTTTTATTATTTGCTAACTGGCATGTTGATTTTAAAATTGAAAGTTGTCCTTCAGTTTTAATTTTTTCAAATAAAAGTAGATTCTTTCCTCAGCTAACGCAAGTATCAAGTAAATCGATATAGTTCTTATTAATTCTAAGGTTAAGTGATATTAAGATATTCTATAAAAAATTTATTTTCGACGAGCACACATTTTGAAGCGCTCAGTGAAATAAAAACTTCTTTGAATAGAATTAGAAGGCATACTTTATATTTTATAAACGTTCTCTTAACTTTTTAGGAAGTCCTTTTACCACCATTTCGTATGAATGATCAATTAAGTCTGTGATAAGTTTTGATGAAAATTCACCTGTATGGATATAAACACTATTCCACTGTTGTTTGTGCATATGATAGCCAGGTTTTATACTATCGTATTCTGCTCTGAGTTCTTGCGTGTATTCTACATCGCATTTTAAATTAATAAATGCATCACCTGCCTCCCATCGTTTTAATGAAGCTAGAGCAAACATTTTGTTACAAACTTTAAAAACAAGTGTATCATTATCGAAAGGGAAATGTTCTGTAACTTCCTTTTTAGTTATACAATAATTTCTAAACTCCTCTATGTTCATTCTAAACGCTTCTTCTCTTCTACGTCCTCAATTTTTAATGCAGAATAATCTAATCTCCAACCTATGGTCTCTACTAAATTTTCTATAAGTTGAATTGCCTCAAAAGCTTCTAATCTTGCAATATTATACAAACCACTTTCTGGTACTTTCTCTCTAATATGTTCTTTCGCTTGTGTATGTAATTCTGTTAAATCCGAAGCATCAAACTTATTGAACATACCGTCGCTCTTATCGTAGTAATTGATATCACTTTCTATCGATAACACTTCGGGTTGCGGGAAATGTGATAGAACTACGGTTTTTTCTTTAATATTCGATGTCATTCGTACTTTGTTTAAATCAAAACCAACATGTGCTTTTGCATTAATAACAACCAAAGCCTTTTTTTTACTAGAAATTAGTTTTAAGAATTTTTCTTTCACATCTTCGTAATGGTAAATCTCGGCAAAATCCCCTTCAACAGTTATAAATTTACAAACCCGTTTTACTTTATCTAAAAGTAACAGCGACTGTTCATTTGTCATTTTTTTAGTTCTCCACTGCTTGTATATGGTTACTAGACCTAAGGTGACTAAAATGCTAATTATAATTACAAAAAATGTTTCCATATATCTTTATTAGTGCGACCCAAGGCTATTGTCAGAGTCACATTTTGCTACTCCATTATTTTATACAATATTGGTTTACTTGGAGATGCATCATTCTCAAAAGGTCCAATTTGAAGATTTAGCATATAACTGCCGTCCTCAATCTTATTAGACACATAGATTAATTCGGTTATAGTAGCATCTAATCTTAATTTGCCCTGAGTATTCCAAAACGCATTATGCGCTAATAGCTCACCATTATCGTGTTCTTTATCTACACTAGGTAAATCAATCAACAAATGCTTTATGCCTTTTAGTCTAAGATAAACTGCTGCGTCTTCTAATAAATAGGTAGGATTTGTGTTAGAATACTGAGCTGACTTTTTTTCTTTGGTATTAGGTAACGTTCTAATGACAATAGCCTCTCGCTTTTTATTACCTAATAAAAATTGTAACTGCTTTTTTGATATAACATAGTCATCACCCAGTTTTTCCGGAGCAACCGTTACAACTTCTGCTAGAAAAACAAACTGCTTTAAACATTTATTTATTGAATAGACTTTTTCTGTAATATGGCCAACCGTTTCGGTATGTGTACCATGCGAATGCGGATTAAATGTAATTGTATTAAAGTTTACAACTGCACCTTCTGCTACACTTATGGGTTTACCATCTATTACTTCGGGTTCAATTTTTGGTGGTTCTAGATACCACGCATTTACATTAGAGCTATTTCCTTTTAAGGGTATAGAAATATCTAATGGTTGTGACAAATCTATTTTTAATTTTCTAGAATTGTATTGGATAATTGTGATCACGTAATGTTGATTTTAAATAATTCTGAAGCAATCCCATCACATAAAAATTGACCTTCTGTTGTGACATGCAATTGCTCACCATGAATATACAACAATTGTTGCCTTATAAAAACTTCAGATTGCTCAATTAAGTGGGTTTTAAAACCTGCGCCAAAGTCTTTTTCAACCTTTTCTAAAGAGACTCCCCAAATGGTGCGCAATCCTGTCATTACATATTCATTATAGCGATCTGTAAGAGTTAACGTTTCTATATTAATTGGTAGCTCATTTTGCTGAATAGCTTTTATATATTTCGTGTTGTTACTAACATTCCAACTGCGCTGTTTTCCGTTAAATGAATGTGCAGAAGGACCAACACCTATATAAGATTTTCCTTTCCAATAGGCAGAATTATTAACACTATAATAACCAGCTTTCCCAAAGTTAGAAAGCTCATAATGCACAAATCCATTTTCTTCTAGCTTCTCTTTTAAAATATAAAATTGCTCATGGGCTTGCTCGTCATCCACGTTTTTAATTATGCCTTTTTTTATAAACGATGCTAAAGCTGTTTTGGGCTCAACGGTTAATGCATAACTAGAAATGTGTGGTACACTGTAACTTAAAGCAGTTTCTATATTTTTTAACCATTGGGCATTCGAAGCATCTGGAATGCCATAAATTAAATCTAGAGAAATATTATCGAAGTATTTTATTGCTTCTTCTATGCATGTTTTGGCTTCCTCTGCATTGTGTGCTCGATTCATGAGTTTTAAATCAGCTTCAAAAAACGATTGAACACCAATGGATAATCTATTAATGGGACTTTTAGACAAATCTAATATTCGATCTTTAGATAAATCATCTGGGTTGGCTTCAAGGGTTATTTCCGGATTTTCTGAAACCGCATAATTATTATAGACAGCATCGATTATTAATTGCAATTCTGAATTAGATAATAAACTTGGTGTTCCACCGCCAAAATAGATGGTTTCAACAACAGTATTCTTAAATTCCGATGTTCTTAATTCTAGCTCTTTTACTAAGGCATTAACAAGTTCCTCTCTCTTTTTTAATGATGTTGAAAAATGAAAGTCGCAATAGTAACACGCCTGCTTACAAAATGGTATGTGAATGTAGATGCCAGCCATTTATTTCTTCACTCTATCTTCATTCTGCTTTACAAAAGCTCCCCAACCAGAATAGCTTTTACCAACTTGTACTCTACCTTGATTATAAAAATGACACACAGCTGCAGCCAATCCATCCATAGAATCAAGGTTTTTAGGTAAGGTTTTCAAACTAAGCATGCCTTGTAACATTTTTGCAACTTGCTCTTTACTGGCATTACCATTTCCTGTAATGGCCATTTTAATTTTTTTAGGTGCATATTCCGTTATTGGCACTTCGCGAGACAAACCAGCTGCCATGGCTACTCCTTGTGCGCGACCGAGCTTTAACATACTCTGCACATTTTTACCAAAAAAAGGAGCTTCAATTGCAATTTCATCTGGATGATAAGTGTCGATGAGTTCGACTGTACGTTCAAAAATAAGTTTCAACTTTAAGTAATGGTCGTCGTATTTTTTCAACATCAATTCGTTGAGCTGCATAAATTCCATTTTTTTGCCTACCACTTTGATCAGCCCAAATCCCATAATTGTGGTTCCAGGATCAATACCTAATATAATTTTTTCTTTACTCATCCCTTTAATCGCAAAACTGACAATCACTTAAAGATACTACCAATCCAAAGGTAAGGTTAAAAACACTACCATTAAAAGCTCCCAAACCACTTATAACAGGATTATAATTATCTAAAGATGTTAATCCATACAAATAGGACATATCTGTATAAATTTTTACTTTTTCGTTAATGGTATAATATAATTCTAATCCCATATTTAAGTTTAAATACGTTTGCTTATTGTCACCTAAATCACCTAGTGGTTTTACAATTGATATACCAGGTCCAGCATGTGCGGCTAAACTGAATCGCGCAGGTATAAACTTTAAATACTCGGTAGGATTATAAACAAACTGAGCGTTAATACGAGAGTAATTAATTTTAAATTCTGGAGAATCCTTATCATTTTTAAAACGATTAAATCCATAATCGAGTCGCACTCCATATTGCGATTTTAACATATGTTGAATACCAAGATTTACCGTCGGAAAATTTACTGTTTTTGCATAAGTCCCTTTAACAAAACCATCAGTAGTAGGATAATTAACACCTAGTGAAAACAATGCTTTCCATTTACTTTTATCTCTCTGCTGAGCGTTTATATTTAGTGTCCATAAAACGACAATAAAAAAGACAAGGTATTGTTTTGAATATTGCTGCATCTGTGAGTTTTTAGTTTAATTTGCATCATGCATTACGATGTGCCTTACAAAACTAAACAATTCTTCTTTGTACTTATTAAATTAAGTATAGTTGTTGGTGCTTTTTATTTCATTTATTCAAAATTGGCTGAAAATGAGAATTTACAGTTTAATGAATTTATGTCATTTTTGAATGAAAACGACACATTTTCACCCAAAAACATCATTATTTTACTCATTTTAACCTTTTTTAACTGGTTTTTTGAAATTTTAAAATGGCAACAGTTAGTGAAGTCAATTAAGAATATTTCTTTTAAATCTGCATTAGAACAAAGTTTAGGAGGCTTAACGGCATCACTAATTACACCTAATCGCATTGGAGATTATGGAGCAAAAGCCGTGTATTATGTAAAGCAATATAGAACAAAAATAGTACTGCTCAACCTATCAGGAAATATGGCACAAATGATCATAACTTCAATTTTTGGTATCATTGGTTTTATCATTTTTGTAAATCGTTATCAAATTGATGTTAACTATTATAGCGTAGCAAGATTTGCCTTTATTCTACTTCTGATTGGCCTTTTTACCAGTATAGGTGTAAAGCACAGACGCTTCAAAATTAAAGGATATTCTTTAGAGTACGTTCTCAATTTTATTAGACACATGACTATTAATCTACATTTCACTAATCTATTGTTATCGTTGATACGATATCTTATCTTTTCATTCCAGTTTTATTACTTACTTAATTTGTTTGGAGTAGCTGTAGAATACAACAAAGCTATGGTGGTTATTACAAGCATGTATTTTTTGGCTTCTATAGTGCCATCAGTTGCAATTTTCGATGTGGTTATAAAAGGTAGTATTGCCGTATTTTTATTCGGTTTTGTAGAAGTAAATGAACTTACCATCCTCACTATTATTACATTAATGTGGTTATTAAATTTTATGATTCCGAGTTTGTTTGGAAGTTACTTTGTACTCAACTTTAAACTACCAAAACCACAAGAATAATGCTTACAACATTGGTCATAATCATTATACTCATTTACTTATTGATAATAGGGTTATTAACTTATGGTATTGATAGAGTTAAACATTTTAAACTTCAAGATTTATCTGCAAAGACAAAATTTTCAGTTATAATTCCATTTAGAAATGAAGCTGAAAATCTACCTAATCTATTAGCATCAATTTCAACACTAAATTATCCAAAATCATTGTTTGAAGTTATTTTGGTTGATGATGAATCTCATGATAATTCGGTTTCAACAATTGAAAAATTCTTCGGTGAAAAATCCTCACAAAACAATTTTACTCAGTTAGACAACTATAGAATAATAAAGAATAAACGAACTTCAAACTCACCTAAGAAAGCTGCTATCAGCTCAGCAATAAAAGTTTCGAAATACAATTGGATTATTACTACAGATGCAGATTGTATTTTACCTAAATATTGGTTAAACACATTTGATGAATTTATACAAACAAAAAGTAGTAATTGTATTGTTGCTCCGGTTACTTACAGTGGAGAAAATTCATTTTTTAATCGATTTCAAACACTCGACTTTTTAAGTTTACAGGGAGCTACTATTGGTGGATTTGGCATCCATAAACCATTTATATGTAATGGTGCTAATTTTGCTTATCGCAAAATTTCATTCCAAAATGTAAATGGTTTTGAGGGCAATACCAATGTCGCTAGTGGTGACGATATATTTTTGTTAGAAAAGTTACTAAAACAAGATGCTAAAAAGGTACATTACCTTAAATCTAAAAAAGCCGTTATTACAACAAAACCAGTTAAAGATTTTTCAAGTTTAGTTCAACAAAGATTACGTTGGGCTTCAAAAACAAGTCGATATAAAAATGCGTTTGCAAAAGGAATTGGACTCATTGTATTGTTTGGAAATTTAACATGTTTAGCATTGATTCCATTCGTACTTTTTAATTTGACAAGTCTTAGAATTGCTTCAACACTAATGTTTATAAAACTTAGTATTGATTTTTTGTTGTTATTTAAGTCATCACGATTTTTTAAACAGGAAACACTTCTACTTTCATATATTTTTTCTGGTATACTTTATCCATTCTTTGCTGTCTATATCGCTTTTCTTTCTGTCTTTAAATCTTATAAATGGAAAGACAGAACCTTCAAATATTAAAGCTGTATTGAAAATTTTTGGTAGTTTTACTAAAACCAAGTCCTAAAATCAAATTAAAAAATTTCTATTATTTATTCTTTTGTGTTTTGCTTTTCAGGTTAATAATAGTCAAGAAAACTATATTATTAATGGTGAAACGCTAGAACTAAAAATAGAAATAGATGGTACCCTAGACCTACTCTGGAATATCTTTGATGGCACATACCACTATTTCATAAGAACTGATGATGGCACAATTACTGAATTAAAGAATACTAAAGCATCTAAGCGAAATTATTTAGCAGAATACAAAGAAACATTGAGTGCTGTAACAGGAATGTCCGCAGAAAAGCTAAAATTTACACTTTCTGATTTAAAAACCTATGTTGATGCGTACAATTCTGGCAGGGACACATCATATTCTTCAAATGTAACTACTTCTAAAGTTGAACTAAGACTTGGCTTTTTCGGAGGTATAACTAATCATCCTTTTATTGGAAACCCAGATAATGTTAAAACACCTCTTATTGGCGCAGAACTAGAGTTTTTCGAAGCTAATGCGTTACCAAGACATTCTGGATTTTTACAAGCGCGACACACTTTTGATAATGATGACCTTCCCTATAGCACAACAGAATTTTCTTTAGGCTATCGTTATAGAATTATTAATACGTCATCATTTTCAATCTATGGTCAAGTAAAGTTAGTCACCTTAAATTTATCTGATGTTACTTTTATCGGCGAAAATGACACAGAAATTAGTCAAAACGATACGTCTTTTGATGCACCTTTAATCTTTGGTCTAGGATCAGATATTAAAGTTGGTAAAAACAGTTATATTACTGTAATCTATGGTGAGTTGTTTGGATTATTACTAGATAATCAGGGCAATTTCTCTACTGATATTTCGTTTGGTTGTAAATTTAATCTATAAATGAGTTTACGCAATTTTAAAACTTCAAACCCTATTTTTAAAGCGTATTTCTGGGATGACCGTAAATCATCAACAGTAAAAATGACCGTTGCTGGTATATTTTTCAAATCCATTTTCAGTATTTTAATTATTGCCGTCATAACTGCTTATTTATGGCAATTAAATGAAGCTGGTACACCAATGCGCTGGTTTACTTTAGGAGGAATGTTAGGTGCTATTGTTATAAGTATAGTAATTTCTGTAAGGCAAAATTGGGCACATATTTTAGTGCCGCTTTATGTAGTCGCCAAAGGTTTCTTTTTAGGTGGATTTTCATCTTATGCACATCGCAATTTTCCTGAATTACCATATCAGGCCATAGGAGTAACAATAGTGACATTTTTTGTAATGCTATTGTTATATCAATTTAGAATTATTGTGGTGACCAAAAAACTACGAAGTGTAATAATCACTGCAACTGTCAGTATAATGGTTGTCTATCTTATCTCTTGGATTTTAAGCTTTTTTGGTATTAAATCTTACATTTGGGGCACGTCTTGGTTTGCTATTGGGTTTAATGTATTAGCAGCAATTGTCGCTTCTTTTGCCCTACTTTTAGATTTTGATTATATAGAACGCTATAAAAACAGAGCTCCAAAAAATAAAGAGTGGATTGCAACTTGGGGACTGTTAGCAACTTTAATTTGGCTATATATTGAAGTGTTACGCTTAATGCAAACGTTTGCAATACGGTTTTAGCTTAGACTTCGCTCAGCTACCAATTTTTAATTCTCTTCGTTAAATTTCTTTGAAAAAAGATGCTTCAATAAGCTCAGTAAGACGAATGCATTATTTTATTTGAACAATCACAGGTAACTCAAAGGCAGTAGTGACTTGTTGTCTTCTTTTAATTGCCGGATATATTTTTGGTATGCTTTTTAGACTCAGCCTTAAGAGGCTATCAATTTCTGGAATTTGTGCTGCTGTTTCTGGATTAAGATCAATAGACTCAACTTCTAAACCACCTTTATTATCTATTATAATTTTAAGTCTAATAGTATCATTAACATCTTCTGAAACCACAATATTCTGTGCACTCAAAAACTCATTCACACTACTGATTATAGTATTTTGAAAACAAATTTTACTATCCTCTTTGTCTATAATAGAATCACAACTACTAAAAGTTGGATATGTATCCACCTCGTTCCAATTGAATGTTTGCAGTTCTTCCTCGAGCAAATCTTCTGAATACACTTTTTTCTTTTCAAAATAATTGCAAGAAGTAGCTAGCATTAGAATTAGAAGAAAAACAATTGATCTCATTAGCACATTTCTGATACCGAAAAGTACAATATTTTATCCAAAAAGCTGCAAGACCATTACGCTTTTAGAATCAATAACACTTCCTACTAAATACATGATTTACAATTAATTCTACGTTGACTTAATAAGCTCAAATACAATACGCATATTGTAACATCGTCTTGTTAATTGCGTCATATAAGTGAATTCAAACTATTTATATGGAAGTTTTTTTAGTACTTATAGCACTGCTTTTAATGATATTGGGCATAATTGGCAGCTTTTTGCCTGTTTTACCTGGCCCATTAACCAGTTGGGCTGGCCTCTTAGTTTTACATTTTTCGGATGGAGTTGAATTAAGTCACACGTTTTTAATCGCTACCCTTTTAGTGGCTGTATTTATATATGTGTTAGATTATATAATTCCTGCTTTGGGTACAAAACGTTTTGGTGGAAGTCGTGCAGGTATGATTGGTACAACACTTGGTTTAATTGTTGGCTTGCTTTCACCTATTCCCTTAGGAATTATTATAGGTCCTTTTTTAGGGGCACTTATTGGTGAGATGATTCATAGAAACGATATAAAAAAAGCTTTAAAGGCAGCCTTTGGATCATTCTTAGGATTTATTGCTTCAACATTTTTAAAATTTATTGTGGCTATCGTTTTTCTTGGTTTTTTTATTGTAAAACTATCAGAGCATAATGCCAATTGGTATTAAATTCTGTCCCTTTTTAAAGACATAAAAAAACCTAGTAACATAAACGCTACTAGGCTTAATTTTCTTGCTATTAACTCAACAATTACTTAAAAAGGGATTAATTAATTCTTGTTGACTTCCGTAAATATATGTTAGTGGATTAACTTTTTGTTGTGGTAAAACCGCAGACTTGATGTGGCTAAACCGTAGTTTACAGCAATGACAATAGGTACAAGGGTTTTTTAAAGGTGTAAAAAATGCAACTTTTTAGCATTTTATTATAAATATCCCTTTTCACGAGCCTCTTGGAGTAGTGTTTCGTCCTTTCCATCTGGAACAGAAAACAATAATTTGAGTTGCTTTTTTCGTTTTTCTAAAGCACTTGTTGAAAGTGGAATGTGCTCTTTTAAGCTTTTTGTTTTAATACCTTGTGACAGAAGATATAGAATTTTTCGATTTACATCATCTACATAAATTTCGCTAGTAAACGTCTTTTTGACATAGTTATTGACAGTACTACTATAATACGGCGGAGAATTTAATATTTGCTCAAAAGCATCAGCCAATTCCATTGATGTTAAGTCACTTTTAATTAAAAAGCCATCAGGATCAATTTCTTTAATAATATTATGTATTCTAAAAGATTCATTAAACATAGTGAGAATTACGATCTTAGCATTTGGCAATAGTTTTTTTGCTAATAATGCTAAATCTTCACCAGATGTATATTTTCCGTCTTCGGATGCTGGTAAACTAATATCAAAAAAACAAACATCGTAAGGGGTTCCTTTCGATGCACGTTCTATCATTATTACGGCTGTATCGCAATTATTTGCAGTATCAATAAGCAGAATTTCGTCAGCTTCTTTGGTTGCCATTAATACATTTTGGTAGCCCTCAATAATTATTGGGTGATCATCTACCATTAAAATGTTTAAATGTTTCATGTAATAATATTTATTGTTTTTTTAACATCACATGCTATTCGCACATAACATAATTCAAAAATTATTAAAAAAATGTACTGCCCTCGGATCATGTTATTTGGTTTGTGTAGGGAATCTTTACAATAACAGTTGTGCCATTTCCAGATTGAGATATAAAAGCGATACTTCCATTAATATCATCAACACGAGAGGTCATATTCTTAAGACCAATACCTTTGCTGTTTTTGGTAGTATCAAAGCCATCTCCATCATCCATGATGTCTAAGCAAATTACTTCTTTTTCTAAAGAAATACTAATTTTTATAGTATTTGCATTAGCATGTTTATAGATATTTTGCATTGATTCTTGAATGATTCTATAAATATTAATTTTAGTCTTATTAGTTACTAAATCCCAACTTATATCATCAGTATAATTAAACTCATTTTGTATACCAAAGGCTTGCCCCTGGTTTTCTATGAGTTCTGTAACAATGTTCATAAATCCTGAACCTGAAACAAAATCTGTATTTAACTCATGAGATATTTTTCTAATATCTTCTTCGATGGTTTTGAGCTCTCCAATATACTTTGCTCTGGTCTTCATGGCCTCTTTACCATCCTTAAAATTAATACTGTCTAAGCTTAGGCGCGTCCCAAATAGTCGACCTAAAACACCATCGTGTAATTCTTCTGATACTCTTTCTTTCTCTTTAGCTCTAGCCTCATCTACTTTATCTTGTTGTCCAAGCATCAAATTGTAAATATCTTCATTGGCTTTTTGCTGCACTTGTATCAACTTCAGTTTTCTACTTTTAGCACGTTGAGAAATAACGAGATAGATTATAATTGCTAAAAATGACAGCCCAATTAGTAGAATTATTAAGTATAAATTTCGCTTAGAAATAAGTTCATTTTCAGCTTCGAGTTCATCAGTTTCCAGTTCTAGTCTTGCAAATTTGTTCCTTGCATTTCTTTCAACATTTAGTAGACTATCACTAAGCGCTCTATGTCTTTTTAAATACCTATAACCTTGATCACCCCCTTTAAGATCAGATAGAATTAACAATGACTCTAAAAGTAATTCATTGTTATTAGAATCTTCTGATAACTTACGGCTTTTGTCCGCGTAATAATATGCGGAATCTTTTTCATTTAAATTTGTGTAAAACCGAGCCAAGTCAATGGATATTCCAGTTTTCGCAAGTTCATCATTGAGTGTATCACTTATGTTTTTAGCTTCATAAAACATGGCTTTTAGTTCTGCTAAATTATTTTTATTTTTCAAAGACTTTGAATACGCAAGATTGGCTAAGGCGATAGCATAAAACGAAGGATCATCTTCAAAATAATCACTTTTTTTATCTACAACCTGCTTATAGAGTTCTATTGATTTATCAATATCGCCTTTAGTTTTATATGCCTCAGCTAAATTATTAGTAGAATACAACCTATTATAGTAACCGTACCTCATATCATTACTAAAGCTTAATGCCTTATTGTGATACTCAATAGCTTTGTCATAAGATTTTAACTTCAACGAGATAATACCTATTAAGTTATTTAAAGTCCACAGATTATCTAAGTGGTCTTCATTATTTGGGAGTGTATTAATAATTTTAATGGCTTTTATTGCATTTTCTTCACCACCAACATAATCTTTTTCTGTTTCTTGAATATCTGCAATATTGCGTAACGTTTGATATTGATCTATTTTTAATTTTAGCGAATTAAATAATTTTACAGCCTTGGAATAATAAAAATATGCACTGTCAGTTTTAAAATTTTGATGGTGATAATATCCTAAATTATTGTAGCTGTATGCTAAAGCAACAGTATCGGCTAATTTAGTCGCCAATCTCAAATTGTTATGGTTAATATCCCTAAAAGGTTTATAATTGTCCATCAGCAGATGAACAAAAGACAACTTTCTATTACTCAATAAAATTGTTGAGTCTTGACCTGTTTTTTTGGATAGCTGAACACTTTTTTTAGCATAATTTAATCGCTCCTCTAAAGAAAGATTTTCATTTGCCGATAATTCACGATACTCAATTATTTTATCTATTTCTGTAGAACTAATTTGACTTTGAGCATCAATACTTGTTGCAAAAATTATGAAGATAATAGTAAACAGTCGATACAATCTTAGTTGTTTTAGAATTAACCAGACTTTAAATCTAACAATTAAAATTTAAAATTTAGAACTATTGAAACAACAAAAGCCCTTATTCTATAATAAGAGCTCTAAATACCGATAAATACGTTTACTAACCGTTAGTCGGTTTATGTAATTTCTTTTTGTTAGTAGCTAATAAATCAAAGCCACTATTAGTTTCATAAGTAGGTTGATCATTTAAAATTTCTTCAGAATTAACTCCAGAAATAGTTAATGCAACGACAGCAACTATGGCTAATGTAATTTTCAGGGTCTTCATGTAGTTTTAATTTTAGGGTTAAATAATAGTCAATACTAAATCTTGCAATACGAAATATTGCGTTGAGGGAAGGGAATGGATAATTAACTATCTTAGGTTGGACCTAAAAATTATACTAAAATAAAAACGAGGGAAGTTTCGCTAGACAGCGAGTGCCTAAAAGTAAAATGGATTAAAAATTTTGTAAATAAGTCTTTATTCGACTCATTAAGGGATCGTGAATATACTTGTATTTATCAAACATCCTAGCATTTTATCGTTTAAGTGATGTTTTTTATCGATAAACAACGTTTTGTTGTTTAAATACTCATATTATTTGCATGTAAAATCTAAGTCAAATAACAAAAAAGCATCCCAAACTTCTTTAACAGAAAAAAGGAAAACCTTTCATTGGAATATCAAAAATACTCAGATATTACTATGTTTCAAAGTTAATTTTGAGAACAACACAAGGTCTTTCAATTGCTAAAAAAAGGTACAATTTTTTAAAGTTTTAGGAATTTTTTGCAGTCTGGACGAAATTTATATTATCCCACAACTTACTTATTCCCAAACTTTCCAATCATTTTCAATAGTTTCATTTCTACTTGTTGGTTGTTGTAAACCATTGGTAATGTCCTGAACTTGTTTGCTTACCAATTCATTTAATTCACTAACAGAAATAGTTTCTTTTTCTTTTAATTGATTTAATATGCAATAAGTGAAAACGCCATTTTTAAGATCACCTCTTTCCTGTGCAAACTGCGTACCTGCTGCTGCTGAAATTACTGTAGTTCCTGTTGCTCTATCTACATTATTAAATAGCTCTTTCATTAACTCAAAACTATTCTTCATACCCATTTTTGACTTTTTGGTTCTTAAGCCAATTGAGCCTTTTAACCCTTCTTTATCCTGTTCTAATTTGGTGATTGCTTCTACGTCTTCCTTATCAACTTCACCACTATGACATGCATCTATAAGTAATAGTTTCTTTCTAGAAGGAATACCATCCAATAAATATTCTATATCATCATATGGCAACCCATTTTGCTCTGGTGAATCAAAATTTACATTATACGTTGCTAAATAATAATCTAAGTCCTCACTAAGTAAACCATGTCCTGAAAAACTAATAATAACCTTATCATCTACCTTTGAAGTTTTTAATCGTTCTTTAAGTTCTAAAATATTACTAGTTGTTACACTTTGATTAAACAAGGTGTCTATTTCTATTCGGTTGCCATACTTTTCCTTTAGCTGAACAGATAAGTCTCTAATGTCTTTAACTGAGTAGTTTAAAGTATGTCCTTCTTCTTCATACTTATCTACTCCTATCCCTACAAAGTACAGTTTCTCTTTTATCTCCTGTTTTGGTGTGTAATTCACATACAGTGGAAGTCTATAACTTTCAATTCCATTTATATTTAAGACTGATGTTTCTATTTTATTGCTGCCACTTGATAGTTTAACGTTAACTGTTGTATCTACTGAATGTTTCTGTTTCTGTCTTACAGAAATTCCCTTGTTCCCATAAATAGGAACTTCGTTAATCCAAATATTAAAACGGTCTAGTAAATAAGTACTATCCTGTGCTTTAATATCTAATTTTAATTCAGAGCTATTTTGCTCGTAAGCAATAGTTTCTCTATTACTAAAATCACTTTCTGGTATAGAAAAGCCTTGCTGAAAACTTGTGGTGTCTATATCTAATTTTCTAGTACGTTTTTGCCATGCTTTTTTATAGGCTTTTATCATGGTGGTATCTTTGGTGCCTGTAATATCACCAAGTACTTCTAATACTTTATCCGGACGGTTGTATTTAACATCTAATTGTTCAAATCCAATAGTTTGTAGTCCTTTTATATAATATAGCTTAGATGCTGCTTTTTTTGTTCCAGAATAGTAACCATTTGGTAAAAGCCATAAAGGTTCCTTACTATCAAAAATAAATTGTCTCAAAAGATGTGTTTTTGTTTTTGAATCCCAAAACAATAACGAACCGTCTTCTGGTGTAGTTATAAAATAATTACCATTTGGCGAATAACTTAAATCCTTATGACCTTTTTGACTGAATACTGTTTTATTTAATTTGGTATCCCAAAGCTTAACTACAAACCTATTTCTAAATCTGGTACGATTATTATAGGCTATTATAATATATTTTCCATCTGAATTAAATTGAGCCTTAAAGCCTTGACCATAGAGCCAGTTAACTCCCTCATCAATCGTATGAACAAGCTTTCCTGATTTGGCATCCCATAGATGTAGAATATAATCTGAATAGCTATATCCTAATATTAAATTTCCATCAGGACTGAATTGGATACTATTAATTGGTATTTCAGAATCAAGATCACTTTCTAATACATTCAAAAGTTTTCCTGATTTTACACTCCATAGTTTTACTTTTTCGCTGGCATAATTAGTTAAAAGAAGTTGACCATCTGGACTAATTTTTTCAGTATTTAACTGTTGATAGTACAGCTTTAAATCATCTCTATATTTACCTGATTTTATATCCCAAACTTGAATATCTTCATTTTTTTTCGAAATTAAATGCGAACTATCTGTACTAAAATAAGAGTCATCAGAAATAAACACATTATCTAAAATTTTTCCTGTATCTGCATCCCAAAGCTTTCCCTCATCTGAAGTAATTGCCAGATATTTACCATTTGGACTAAAAAGAGATTTAAGAGTACCATCCGTATCCCCTAATTCATGATGTATTGTTTGTAATAGTTTTCCGGATTCCATATTCCAAATTAATGCTTCATTGGGATTAACTGTCGCAACGCGCTTCCCTTCTAAATCAAAATGACTAAATTTAAAAAAAGTAGTCTTGCCAACTAGTTCATGAATACGTTTTCCTGTTTTTGTATCATATATATATGGAATCTCATCAATAGCTGCCAAAATATATTTACTATCTGGACTAAATTGCACTACATCCCCATTAAGAAAAGTAAAATTTCCTGTTTCTATATCCCAAAGGCCTCCATGTTTAGCAGTTGAACCTGTTACAGTTGCAACAATTTTTTTACCATTTGGACTAAACGAAAAAGAATCAAAAAAGATCCAATCCTCACTTTTAAGTGTTTTTATTAAATTTCCGGAATTAGCATCCTTTAGCGTTATAGTATTATTGTTATCGCCAAATATTGCAATAAGTTTACCATCCGGACTGAGTTGTTCTCCCTTCACCTCATGAGTAGAATCTACCCTTTCCGATTCTAAATCCATTCCAAATAGCTTTCTCAATTTGGTATCTTCTGCCAACAGCCTTCTTAATTCTTCATCTTCAGCCAATAGCCTTCCTAACTTTACATCCCATAACATCGATTTATACCCATTAGTAATTACCAGATTACCATCTTGACTAAAACTAGAAGAAGTAACCCAATCATTATGACCTAGTGGTATTCCTAATTTCATTTCCTGGCTAAATAAAGTAAATGGAATCCAACATAATAGTATGATTGTATATGCGTATTTCTGTAATAAGCTCATATCAATTTTATAAGTTAGGTTTATTAAGATAACAAAATACTCTAGCTCTGTGCCAATTATGTTTATGGTCTATCTAGTATTTTCAAAATTTCACAAAACAAAAAAGCCTCTCCCCTTCGACGCTGCTCAGGGCAGGCTATAAGAAAAACCTACCTGCCACAGACAGGGCTTCTCACTAGTCTTACTAGACTACTGCTACATTTTACTGAGACAACACAACTATCTTGATTGCTAAATTAATAATTAGAATTAATATTACAACCCCTAATAAATATCATAAATTAAATTCTTAGCATTTTATATTTTTGCTCTTAATTAGTTTACTTATGAAATCAAAAGCATTATTATTTGCAGGAATTATTTTATTAATATGTGGCATTCTACTAAGAAAAATGACTCAATTAAATATCTCTGGATTATTTTTAATAATAACTGGCGTTACTTGTAAGTCAATCTACATCATTAAAAAAGTACGAAATGGTGAATATAATCCAGGTAAAGAACTTATTTTTCTAACCTTGGGATTATTAATATTTTTTATAGGATTATACTTAAAAGGCTCTGATCAAAATCTTATTAAACCAATTTATTTGATAGTTTTAGGTCTAACGCTCAAAATAATTTTTATCGTTAGGTTTATTCAGATTATGCGTTTAGGCAAAAACAGTAATACTAATACATAATACAACTAAATTCCTCTGCCAAAAGTATAAGTTTGTTTTTTTATACCTTCTTCTCTACTATAAGTAAATAATCAATCTTAGCTGTAGCACCCATTAATTGAAACGTAGGTCTAACATGCGGAACTATAGAAATAATCTCTCCATGAAGATTATTAATATACTGCTCTAGATTTTCTTGCATTGTTTTGGATTTAACTTCTACGCGATGCACCTTGTATTTCATGATTTTTACATTTATGTTAACAATGAACTATATAAAAATACGTCACAAAGTTTTTCGAACCAATCAAAGGCACAAGTATATTTGTAAAAAAGGGGCTTTGATTTGACAAAAGACATTAAAAAACAAAAAAGCCTCTCCATTAAAGGAAAAGCTTCTCACTAGTCTAAGTTTAGACTACTAGCTACATTTCTGTAGCTCAACACAACATCTTTCAATTGCCAAAAAAAGCTTCAATTTCTTGAAGCTTTAGCAATTTTTAGCGGTCTGGACGGGACTCGAACCCGCGACCTTCGCCGTGACAGGGCGACATTCTAACCAACTGAACTACCAGACCGTTGCGTAATTGCGAGGGCAAATATACACTGCATTTTTAATATCGCAAACAAAATTGATAAAAATTAGACGTTTATTTAAACAAATTTTTGACGCTCTATCATGTAAGTCGTTAGTATCTGATTAAAACCTGCATTAATATCGGCTTCAACATACTTTATTCTATATTGACCGCATTTTAACTTTAGATTAGTAAAGTATGCTTTAACAGCTTTTTCGTAATTATCCTTAATAGTATCTGGATATAAATTGATGTGTTCTCCTGTTTCTATATCGATAAAACGTTTCGGTTGGTTGTCAAAGTTAAAAGTGAGTTCTTTTTCTTTATCAAAAACATGAAATAAAACCACCTCATGCTTATTATACTTTAAATGTCGTAAACCCTCAAATAATTTTTCATCATCCTCCGATGTTTGAAACATATCTGTAAATACAAATATTAACGATCTTCGATGCATTTTTTCTGCAATCTGATGTAAGTATTTATACGTTTCGGTGCACTTGGATACTGGTTTAGATACAACAGCAGCACTTAATTTACTCAGTAACATTTGGTGATGACGCTCACTTCCTTTTTCAGGCGAGTAAAAATCGTAATTATCACTATAAATACTCAAACCAACTGCATCACGTTGCTTTTTAAAGATGTGCATTAAAGATGCACTTGCTAATGCAGAAAAAGCAATTTTATTTAAGTTATCTATTGTGGCTCCCGCGTTTTCTGGATAATGCATCGAACTGCTATTATCAACAATTAGGTGGCACCTTAAATTCGTTTCTTCATCATATCGTTTTGTATAGAGTCGATCTGTTTTTGCAAATAGTTTCCAATCGATATGCTTAGTACTCTCACCTTGATTATAAATTTTGTGTTCAGCAAATTCTGCTGAAAATCCATGAAACGGGCTTTTATGCATACCAGCGATAAATCCCTCAACGACTTGTTTAGCCAATAATTCTAGGTTTTTAAAACCCCCTGCTTTATTTAGTTCTTGTTGTAAATCCATGAGTTACCGAAACTAAAAAAGGTTTGCCGTATAGGCAAACCTTTTATCATTTCTTTTAGAGTATAGACTATAAAAGTGCGTCGATAGCGTCTGAATATGCATTTTTAGGCGCTACTCCTACTTGACGACCAACAACTTCCCCGTCTTTAAAAACTAATACTGTCGGAATGTTTCTTACACCATATTTAGCAGCGAATTCTTGATTTGCATCCACATCAACCTTTCCAACTACAGCTTTACCATCGTATTCTGTACTAATTTCGTCAATGATCGGTCCAACCATACGACACGGTCCGCACCATGCTGCCCAAAAATCTACCATTACCGGTTTATCACTCTTTAATACTGTTTCTTCAAAGTTTGCATCTGTTATTTCTAATGCCATAATATTTATTGTTTATTGTATTCTACTTTTTTAATTATACAAAATTAGTCAAAAAAAGTGCCAAACCTTACATTGGCAGTATTTGATTTGATTATAGTCATATTTTGCTTTATTATAAACTTTTAAGTCAATTAATCATTGCTGTATTGCTACCAACACGGAGTATGCTTTTATCGCTATCCAAAACAAAAACGGCAACACTTGTATTTAAATTAGGAAACTAGTTAAAAGCTCTTCTAAAAAATCCACTGTAACCTAATCCTTTAACTCCATCAATATCAATTGAAGATAACCCTAAATAATCATCTTCCATTGATTGTTTAGGGCTTACTTTGGTAAATTATAAGTCTCATGTCCTAGATTGTTCAAAGGTTTTATGTTTACTATAAATTGAATCTAGAATCGATTGGAAACCTTCGGTTCTATAAAGAGTATCTGAAGTCCTGTTTTTTTCTTCTTTGCAGCCTAAAATAAACACAACTGACCGAGTTAATAGAATCTTAGAGTATTTTATAATTTGATTTTTAATTCAACTTATACATTACATCCTGTGCTTTAAGCTCGTGCAAGAGTTCTTGAGAAATCTTCACCTTTTGCTTACGACTTGGCATATGCACTTTGATTTTTTCTCGGTTATCATATACAACAAAATTTAGTGTATTTGAGCCTTCATGTAGTTTCAATAAATCGTATAATGATGAAATTTTACCTTCACCTAAATCATCAATATTTAATTGTATGGATAATTTTTTAGCATAAGTATCCATTACATCATGTAACAGCTGAAAATTATTAAACTGAATTCTAGGATCTCCTTTTTTACCTGTATCTCTATTCACCCATCCTTCTTTAATAAACGCTCTTACATAAACAAAAGAATTGATAACGAAGAAATGTCTGAATTTTAAGTAATCTTCACCAAAAATTCTAAACTCAAAACTATCTGTATAATCTTCAATGGTAAATAATGCCCAGCCTTTACCCTGCTTACTGACGCGATGTTGCACGTCGGTAACAACACCTCCAAAAGTAACTTCTCTATTCAATACTGAATCTAAATCGTTAAACAATGCAATATTACCATTGCAAAATGTTTTCATTTCTATTTTAAAATCATCTAGAGGATGACCAGAAATATAAATACCTACAACCTCTTTCTCTCGCGACAATTTTTCCATAGTTCCCCAATCTTCACATGGTGGAACAATAGGTTCTGCTATTTGTACATCACTTGCTGCTCCAAACATACTTATCTGCGCAGAATTTTCATTTTCTTGATGCTTGGCTCCATATTTCACTGCCTTTTCTAAAAATGTAACTCCATCTCCATCGTGAGCAAAATATTGCGCCCGATGAGTATCTGAAAAACAATCAAAACCACCAGCATTAGCAAGACCTTCGAATGCTTTTTTATTAGCTGCTCTCAAATCAATTCGCTTCGCTAAGTCGAAGATAGACTTGTAATAACCCTCTTCTTTTCTGCCTTCTACAATAGTTTTTACAGCTCCATGACCAACACCTTTAATCGCTCCCATTCCAAAACGAACAGCATTATCCTTATTTACTGAAAATTTATAATAACTCTCATTAACAGATGGTCCAAGTACTGGTAAACGCATACGTTTACATTCTTCCATAAAGAACGTTACGGACTTAATATCATTCATATTATTAGAAAGTACAGCTGCCATATATTCTGCAGGATAATGTGCTTTTAAATATGCCGTTTGGTAGGCAATCCAGGCATAGCATGTCGAGTGACTTTTATTAAAGGCATAACTTGCAAATGCTTCCCAATCTTTCCAGATCTTTTCTAGCTTTTCCTTATCCATTCCTTTAGCACCAGCCTGTTCGATAAATTTTGGTTTCATTTTATCGAGAACTGCAATCTGCTTTTTACCCATAGCTTTACGCAAGACATCGGCTTCACCTTTTGTAAAATCTGCTAATTTCTGAGACAATAGCATTACTTGCTCTTGGTAAACCGTAATTCCGTAGGTTTCCTTGAGGTACTCTTCCATTTCTGGTAAATCGTAATCAATCTCTTCATCACCATGTTTACGTGCAATAAAACTTGGAATATATTCCATAGGACCAGGACGATACAATGCGTTCATGGCAATTAAATCATCAAAAACCGTTGGTTTTAGATTCTTCATATGCTTTTGCATACCTGGAGATTCATACTGAAATATACCTACGGTTTCTCCGCGTTGGAATAATGCATAAGTCTCTTCATCATCTAATGGAAAATTTTCAGGATCTAGAAGAATATCATGTTTTGCTTTTACGATTTTAACCGTATCCTTAATTAATGTTAAGGTTTTTAATCCCAAGAAATCCATCTTCAATAAACCTGCACTTTCAACTACAGAGTTATCAAATTGTGTGACATACAAATCAGAATCCTTAGCTAAAGCCACAGGGACATAGTTGGTAATATCTCCTGGTGTAATAATTACACCACAAGCGTGAATACCTGTATTACGCACTGAGCCTTCTAATACTCTGGCTTGGTTTACCGTTTCGGCCTGTAGATCTTCACCATCCGAAATATTAAGAAGCTCATTGACTTTTTCTAAATCTTCAGCACGAAACTTTTTGGCAAGTTCTTTTTCAGACAGTCCAAATATCTTTCCGAGTTTAGACATCGTCGGAATCAATTTCGAAATCCGATCTGCATCACCAAGCGGCAAGTCTAACACTCTGGCTGTGTCTCTAATCGATGACTTAGCTGCCATGGTTCCATATGTTATAATCTGCGCAACTTGATTAGAACCATATTTATCAATCACATAATCCATTACGCGACCACGACCTTCATCATCAAAATCGATATCAATATCTGGCATACTTACACGATCTGGATTTAAGAAACGCTCAAAAAGTAAGTCATACTTAATTGGATCTATATTAGTAATCCAGAGGCAATAGGCAACCACAGAACCTGCAGCAGAACCACGACCAGGACCAACAGATACATCCATTTTTCGGGCTTCGCGAATAAAATCTTCAACAATTAAGAAATAACCTGGATATCCTGTGTTCTGAATTACGTCCAACTCAAAATCAAGTCGTTCTCTAATTTCAGGTGTAATATCTCCATAACGCTTTTTGGCTCCTTTATATGTTAAATGCTTTAAATATGCATTTTCCCCGCGTTTTCCTCCATCAGCTTCGTCTTCTTCTTGTTTGAATTCATTTGGGATATCAAAAGCAGGTAATAAAACATCGCGTGCTAATTCGTATGGCTCAATTTTATCTACAACCTCGTCTATATTTACAATGGCTTCAGGCACATCTCTAAATAAAGCCTTCATCGCTTCAGAAGACTTAAAATAATATTCCTGGTTTGGCAAACCATAGCGATAACCACGACCACGACCGATTGGTGTGGCTTGTTTTTCACCATCTTTTACACACAATAAAATATCGTGCGCATTCGCGTTTTCTTGGTCAATATAATAAGTGTTATTGGTCGCCACCAACTTAACATCGTGCTTTTTTGAAAATTGAATCAGCACTGGGTTTACACGATTTTCATCTTCTTGATTGTGACGCATTAATTCGAGATACAAATCATCTTGAAATGTTTCTTTCCACCAAAGCAATGCTTCTTCAGCTTGATTTTCTCCGACATTCAACACCTTACTTGGTACTTCGCCATAAAGGTTTCCCGTTATACAAATAAGATCTTCTTTGTATTGCTCTATAAGTTTTTTATCAATTCTAGGCACATAATAAAATCCATCTGTAAATGCCGCAGACGACAATTTTGCCAAATTATGGTAGCCTTTTTTATTCTTCGCCATTAAGACAATTTGGTAACCGTTGTCTTTTCTGGTTTTATCGGTATGATTTTCGCAAACAAAAAATTCACAGCCTATAATTGGTTTTATAATTTTACCTTTCTTCTCCTCTCCACTTTCTTCCGCTTCGGCATGTTGCGCTTTTACACTTTTATTATGATTACCGACAGCACTCACAAAATGAAATGCTCCCATCATATTTCCATGATCAGTTAACGCCACAGCTGGCATATCTTCTTTGGCTGCTGCAGCAACTAAATCTTTAATACTTATTGTAGATTGAAGAATCGAAAATTGGGAATGATTATGCAGATGTACAAAATCGACTTCGGCTAATTTTGAGACCGCTTCTTTATTCGTTTCGGTTGGAATAGCTTCAGCCTGTTCCTTTTGTAGTCTTTCATTAATTTTAGCACTTTCGCGCTTTAGATTAATATGCTTTAAACCAATGAGCTGAATTGTATCAGGATTTTCTTTTGTGAAATTCTGAAAATAATCTGGTTGAACATCAAGTTGTTCCTTAGTGTATTGTTCTCTTCTAATTAATTCTAAAAAACAGCGCGTAGTAGCTTCAACATCGGCTGTAGCATTATGTGCTTCAGCAAAAGGTGTACTAAATAAGTATTGATGTAATTCTGTTAATGTCGGTAGCTTAAATTTTCCATAGCGTCCACCAGATATCTGACAGAGATTTGCCGTATGTTCTGTACACGTATCTAAAATAGGAAGTTCCTGTAATTGATTGGCAACATCCTGTCGAACAAACTCAGCACCCATTATATTTAAATCGAACTTAACGTTTTGTCCAACTACAAATTTAGTTTTAGATAATGCAATATTAAATTTCTCTAAAACTTCAGAAAGAGACACACCTTGTTCTTGTGCTAATTCTGTAGAAATACCATGAATCTTTTCAGCGTCATATGGAATATTAAAACCGTCTGGCTTCACCAAATAATCTTGATGCTCAATACAGTTTCCCATAGCATCATGAAGTTGCCAAGCAATTTGAATACATCTTGGCCAATTATCTGTATCTGTTATTGGTGCGTCCCAACGCTTTGGTAAACCTGTGGTTTCGGTATCGAATATTAAATACATGCTTTAGAGTTCAAATGTTTTGAGTTCAAATGTTTTGAGTTCAAAGTTTAAAGTTATTTTCTGGCGAAGTAGCAAAAACCGCAAAGAAAAGTTATTAATCTAAACTTTTTAGAATGTCACTATGAGCGCAGTCGAAGAGTCTTGAATAAGTGAAACTTGAAGATTCTCTACTATGCCTGAAACGACAGATAAGTATCAATAAATTAGCTTATAAAATTACGTAGAATTTGTACTTTTTTGAAATGAAGTTATAAACAGTTGTAAACAAAAAACGCTACTCAAAGTGAATAACGTTTTATTATAAGTAATTAATTTTTATGCTTGTAAATAATCAGGTATTCCATTAGCATCTACATCAACTGCATCTACTGGATTTCCATCTGCATTTGGATCTGCATTTTCGTTAATAGTTAAAATTGTATCACCATCATCATCATTATCTAAATAGTCTGGCACCCCATTTCCATCTGTATCGCCAGTTTCAAAATTTGAAAACAGACCATCTCCATCATCATCGTTATCTAAATAATCAACGTCTCCATCACCATCTGTGTCAACTGGATTACCATCAGCATCAACAGCTTCGTCAGCAGTTAAGACACCATCCCCATCATCATCATCATCTAAATAATTTGGTATTCCATCACCATCAATATCATCATTAGTAATATCACCATCTCCATTAAAATCTTCAAATGCGTTTGGAACACCGTCACTATCATCATCACCGCAATCTAAGCCATCAAATATTGCCTGAATACTTCCGTTTGAATCGCCACAAATCTCAATTTGCCTTTGTAAATAAAACAGGTATTGTACACATTTTTCATCAAAATCACCAATAGTTGCAGTAACGTACTGCGATTCTGCCTCAGCAGTATTTGTGATAGCCTGTTCACAAGTTATTTCACAGTTTCCTAAACCATCAATCATAGCCTGTATCGAACCATCTGTATCCCCACAATAGGTTTGTTGAGCTAACAATGTTTCTGCATAAGCAGAACACGCCGCTTCATATTCACCTTGATTAATAAAATCCAAATCTAAAGAGAACGTTGCTTGGTAAGCTATTAAAGCAGCATCTGCATCCATTTCAGTATCCGTACATGTTATGGCATTTGCTGGGAAATCTCCAAAAACTAAAGGTACTCTATAAAAAATTCCATTTGTAAAACCGATTGAGTTTAAACCCGAAGTATCAAAAGCTAAAAATCTATATGTCCCAGTGAATGTTTTTTTAACGAAATCAATTTCCTCAATAACAATTTCTCCTAACTCAGGATAAATTGATATACTTTCATCTGGTCTATTATTTGTAGAAAACGAAGTACCTAACCCATCAATAAATTCTGCTTCAATCGCATTAATATCGCCAACAATAAAAGTACGTTCTGTTGCAGCAGGCACTCTTAGATTCACTATTTCCGAATTATTTATTCCTGTAATAGTTAAAAATCCATTTTCCGCAATACTTGCAGTAAAGGATTTAGCTCTCCAAAGTTCATTCTCTTTATCACCTTGAAAAGCCGGTGTATTAAACTGAACTTCATCACCACAGCTAAAAACTGTTAACAAAACAAGCGTTATAAGGGTAAGTTTTTTCATGTTTTAAGTGGAAATTTATCTTTGCTTCAAATATAACGAAACAAGAATACCAAAAGTATAATAATTTTTGATATAGTGTCTCTCCTTATATTTCTTTTAGCTAAATGGAAATTCTATCAGATAAAGTGAAATATTCTAAAGCAAAATAACAGGAAACACTTGAATTAATGGCTTGGTAATTAAAAAATTGTATTATCTTTGCGCCCTCATTAATAACAGAGGTCGAGAACCTCACTAATTAATTATTATGCCTGTAAAAATTAGATTACAAAGACACGGTAAAAAAGGAAA
>ERZ1048872.625-NODE-625-length-36792-cov-8.056945_pt1 | contig 36792 bp, 35 predicted proteins | sample MGYA00383100_ERZ1048872 | MGnify/ENA primary metagenome ERZ1048872 (study PRJEB29581, sample SAMEA5548370) | metagenome | biome: marine; feature: coastal; material: water | depth 50 m | study: Short-term variability in the microbial, nano- and picoplankton...
TTCCGAGCAATAGTGAGTCGAATACCTCATCAAAATGCCTATGTGGCACTTCTTTGCAACCAAAGTGATTTGCCTGGGTCCAATACTGTTTGGCAGACGCTCAATAGAATGAACACTGAAATAATCCGTGTTGTCACGGAACAGCCATACAAAATCCCTACGAAACCAAAGCCGTCGCAAGCCAAAAAACTATATGAACTTGTTTGTAATAAGGGTGTTGATGCAGCAATCGCTTGGTTCCACAAAAATGGTAAAAAAAATCCATGGGGTGGATCCTTTGAGTCTGTTGCACGTGAATTAATACGGTCTGAAAAAAAAGAAGAGGCAATACTTCTATACGAGCACGACATTCATCAAGCACCAAATAAAATATGGCTCCAACGAAAACTTGCAGAACTATGTATTCAAATGGGGAAATACAAAAAAGCGGATACTGTCTTAGAGCAAGCCTTAAATATTAGACCCGATGATGAACGATTGATTGAACTTCAAAATGAGGTCCGGCACGGGGCCCATTAACAAGGACTGTACCCTTGACGCTTGTATACGGACGATTTCGGAGTACCTTTATAGCGTCATTACAACATGCTCGGAGAGAGTTTCAAATGTTTCGTACACTCGCTGCTTTTTCATTAATTCTTGCTGTGACTCTTGTCGTAGCTTCTGAACCCGTTGTTTTTCCGAAAACTACCATCGATATTGGCATGGTCGTCACCGACCTTGACGCTTCTGTTGCGTTTTACACTGATGGCATTGGTTTTCAGGAATTAGAAGGGTTTCAGGTGAACTCTACGCTTGCTGGATCTGCCGGGCTCACAGACAACAAGCCGCTCGATGTTCGGGTGCTTGTTTTAGGGAACGACAAAACAGCAACAAAGCTGAAACTCATGCAGATAGCTGGAACATCGCCACGATCAGGCGATAATGATTTCATTCATTCTCATACCGGCTTTCGTTATGTAACAATAATTATCGAAGACACTTCAGCAGCACTCAGCCGTCTAAAAAGACTTGGTGTCACTCCTCTTATGAAGTCACCCGTAACACTCCCGCAGAACCTTGTTCCCGGAATGTCTTTAACTTGCATCAAAGATCCAGACGGAAATCTCGTTGAGCTTATAGGCCCAACACCGTAATGCTATGATCTTCGTGATGGGATAACTCCAGCGTGTTCCAGCCAAACGAGAACTTGTGCGGCGAGCAGGGGTGGGGTATTTTTTTCAGAATCTATTATAATTTCTGCTTGTTCTGGCTCTTCGTAAGGATCATCGATGCCTGTGAATCCCTTGATTTCACCAGCGCGAGCTTTCTTATAGAGTCCTTTTGGATCACGACTCTCACAGACAGCTAAAGGTGCTTTGACATAAACCTCAACAAAGTCTTTATTTGACAGCATTTCACGAACTGCTTCACGATCACGACGATATGGGCTGATAAAAGCCGTAAGCGTAATGATTCCAGCCTGAGTAAAGAGTTCTGCCACTGCACCGATTCGACGAATATTTTCTGTACGGTCTTCAGACCCAAACCCAAGACCGAACCGCTTTGCAAACGGCTTCCCGTGGCTTGATTCGAGCAGATCAGGAGATGCGTTTAAGCCATGCCGTACATTATCTCCATCAAGAACAAAACTGCGGTAGCCACGGGCATGTAACTGTTTGTCGACTTCATTCGCAAGAGTACTTTTCCCAGATCCTGATAGCCCTGTGAACCAAATCACACAGCCTCTATGACCTGCACTCGTTTCACGTTGATCGCGATCAACTGCAGCGGCGTGCCATCGGACATCAACCTGCTCAGTGACTTCATCCTGCGCACCATATGAATCTTCTTCTGATTTGCTCAATGATCTACCCTCGTCTGCTGTCTCAATCCATATCCCCTGATTACACACCTACCATCCACCGAGTACAACAACCTTTTGGATCTGGTTTGCTGATCCATCGGAATTGATCCGTTCGATAAGTAGGGTAATCTCTTCACCTGGTTTATGCTCCCCAATAATACGGGTACAGTCTCCAAAATCACTGATTGGCTTCCTATTAATTTCCATTATGACATCTTGTGGGAGCAAGCCTGCTTTCTCTGCAGAAGAACCTGGCTGTACGCCTGCGATAATACACTGCCCCTGCAAAGGCATTCCCGCAATGCCCAACTTACCACCTTTTCGTATATCGATTTCAGTCTCAGGAAGTCGCTGTCTCAGTTGCTTAATAACATCGTCTGAAAGACCAACGCCAAACAAATCAAGACGCTCAACGGCCCGAAGCCTTCCAAGAGTTCCAGCATCTTTCTGCGTGAGCTGAATACCAAACAAACTAACATGAGCGACATTTTGAAGCCGTGTTACCAATTTCAATGAGCGACTGTCACCCTTCCAATTTTCATCAATTTCGACCCGTATCCCAGAAGGACTAGAATCACTGATGACTGCTCCAAGTTGTTCAAGTGTCATCCGCGCAGAAACGGCCTGAGCAGCGTCAAAAAAACCAAGAGCCACTTCGGCCTGTTGGGCTACTGCTGGAGTTCCTTTCTCCGCAATTGATTCAAGGGCTGCCTCGGCTTTACTTGATAGCTCAGAATCATCCTGCCGAAGCATTACTCGAAGAGCATCGACTGCTCGCACCGAAACCTCAGGATCATCGCCACGTGCAGCACGAGTCAACTGATTTATAGCAATTACTCCCATTGCGGCGAGCTGCCTCGAGGCAGCTTCACGATCGGCATATTGGTTTGCTCCAAGCTGAACAATTGCACGGGATACAAGTTCATCTTGCTCTGCACCCGTTACGGCCTGCACAACCAGTACTGCTGATAAAATAAGAATTGCTTTGAAAGCTAATCGAGACATGCAGTCGATCCACCCGTCAAAAAACAGCTACGTGATAAAAACGCCGGTCCTACACCCCAACAATTATATCAGCCTCATACGACCAAACCTTGGCCAGTTCTAGCAGGGTACACTTAACTACACGCAATAGACTGCAACAAGGCTCACTTCACCGATGAATCTACCAATTATTCAGAACAACGCTCCTGTTCAGAACGAAACCCCGGCAGCCCCACCGCTACCAATGCACCCAAAGGATGTCATTGCCAGAGGCTGGGATTGCGTTGATATCGTTTTTGTTACGGGTGACGCCTATGTTGACCATCCGAGTTTTGCCAATGGCCTTCTTGCCAGACTCTTAGAGTCCGAAGGGTTTCGTGTTGCCGTACTCGCCCAACCAAACTGGCGAACGTGTGATGATTGGAAGCAGTTTGGACGACCAAGGCTTTTTTTCGCCATCTCGGCTGGCAATATGGACTCGATGATTAATCATTACACTGCAAATCGCAAAGTACGTAACGATGACGCATATTCACCAAATGGTCAAATTGGTCTTCGTCCTGATAGAGCAACCTTAGCGTACTGCCAGAGATCACGAGAGGCCTTCCCTGGTGTACCGGTTGTCGCTGGTGGCGTTGAAGCAAGTTTGAGACGTATTGCACATTATGATTATTGGAGTGATACCGTACGTCGATCGATACTACTCGACTCGAAAGCTGACATGCTGGCTTTTGGTATGGGTGAAAGGACAATCCTTGATATTGCAAAAGGGTTACAGGCAGGAAAAACAATTCGAGAGATGAGAACACTCCGTGGCGTCGGGTTTCGACTCGGAGCAAGTGAGCCCATTCCTACTGATGAGAACACTCGCGAACTTCCAGCATACGAAACAGCCAAAGTAGACTCTGATGCATTTTGTGAAATGACACGTATAAGTCACCTCGAGACAAATCCGCATAATGCCAAAAGACTCGTCCAGCGACATGGGCGCGAAGCAGTTGTAATTAACCCCCCTGCTTTACCACTTGAAGAACATGAAATGGATCGTGTTTACGCACTACCATTTACTCGCCGCCCTCATCCACGATATGGCACAGAACGAATCCCTGCATTTGAAGTTGTTGAAAACAGTGTTCAAATCATGCGAGGCTGTTTTGGCGGTTGTACATTTTGCTCAATCACAGCCCATGAGGGTCGAATCATTCAGAGCCGTTCGAAGCAATCGATACTCACTGAAGTAAAACATCTCGCAAGCCAGCCCAACTTTAAAGGCACGGTTTCCGACATTGGTGGCCCGACGGCCAACATGTACCAAATGCGTTGTGTCCGACCAGAGGTCGAGGCAAAATGTCGGCGGCTTTCTTGCGTCCACCCTACAGTCTGTAAGCTTCTTGGAACTGACCACGGCCCTCTTAAGGAGGTCATGCGAGAGACTCGTACTATCCCCGGGGTGAAACGCGTACTTGTTGCAAGCGGTGTTCGTATGGATTTAGCACGTCGTGATCCTGAATATCTTAGAGAACTGGCTGAACACCATGTTGGAGGACATTTAAAGGTTGCTCCCGAGCATACCGACCCAGAAGTGCTCGCCCTCATGAAAAAACCTCCGGCGAATGACTATGTTGAATTTGATAAGGCCTTTCGTGCAGCAAGTCGACGCATTGGAAAACGCCAATATACAGTTCCGTACTTTATTGCGAGCCACCCAGGGAGTGGCCTTCCGGAGATGATTGAATTGGCAATTTTTTTGAAGCGCAATGGATACAAACCCGATCAGGTCCAAGACTTTATCCCCAGTCCCTTTGATATTGCGGCCTGTATGTACCACACAGGCCGCGATCCAATGACAGGAAAATCTGTTACTGTTACAAAAGGGCTTCGAGACCGCCGAATGCAAAAGTCTCTTCTCCAGTTTTTTAAACCAGAGAATTATTTTGAGGTGCGTAAAGCACTCGAACAGGTTGGCAGGCAGGATCTTATCGGTTCTGGCTGTGATAGCTTAATACCAGACCAGCCTCCACGAGAGGCTCTTAACAAAAAAAGACGAGACGCAAACCAAGCTTTTGCTGAACAAAAATCTGGTGATCACATTCGGGGCCTAAGGAAAATAAGAAAAAAGCAAGGTGCCAGAGTGTCTCGCTCACACAAAACTATTGGGTACAGACCAAAGCGGTCTGGAAATGAATGAATCGCATCGCCAACTATTGATAAACGCAGACAACGTGGCTTTTGACATCTAATATTCGCTGCATGTCACCACGCTTCGTGACAATAAAAATCAACAGAAAGGTGGTTCGAATGAAACGATTCATATCCTTCGCTATTATTGCGGCAGCTGCACTTGGAGTGACAACACCATCTCGTTACGCCTTTGCAGTCAGCCCTAGAAATCCATATCGAAGTTTTAATTTAAGTGGCATTAATTATGGCTCGATGCGTTGGGAGCGTACACAACGGCAAAAACAAGGCGGTCGTTCTTCTACCAGCTGGTCGACCAGAAATTCCAGAACACGATCAAGTCGTTCGATGAAAGTCGATAGATTCCGAAACGGTATGTACATATCCAGCGGTAGAATCAATGGTGGAACAACTCAGAACAAAACAACGAGAACTTCCTCACGCTGACTCGACTGAATTTTTATGATCTACTGGATCGTCTTGATAAATCCGATACTTCTTGGTTACCAAAGCGCCTCCACGTTCGAGAGTTCGTTTCGAAAGATGATTACTCTCTAACACCCAAGAAAACTCCACTTCCTTCATGCCCCAGTTGTAGAGTCGTGGAACAAGTGCAGCATGCAGCACAAGGCCCACTCCCCAGGCTTGATACTCTGGGACAACATTGGTGCTAATTGCTCTCATTCGTTTGATAGCTGACTTGTTCCAAAGCAGTTTTAAAAATCCGAAAGGGAACAGACGTCCATTTATTGCTTTGATACGTGAGTTATAATCGAGCAAGCAGAAAACGGTACCGATGGGTTTGCCATCGACCTCGGCTACTAAAGAAAGTTCTGGAACGATGAGGTGCTTCAGATGCTTAGCCATATGATTCACCTCGCCTTTTGAGAGAGGGACAAACCCCCACGTTCCAGCAAGGCTTGTATTGTAGATATCAAGAAACATACGAACCTCTTCGGTAAATCTGGAACGATCAAGAGATCGAACTGAAACTCCGAAACGCTCCTTCACGCCTTCAACCATTACACCTAACTTCGTATCAAGACCCTCGAGCATCGACATCTCACCCCAAAAGGCATAGAGGTCTTCAATTTTTTTCAAACCATTGGCTTCAACGAGATCTGCATAATAAGGCCGGTTATGTGTCATCATAAAAAACGGTGGCGTTGCGAATCCCTCAATTAATAATCCACACTCGTAATTCAAAGATGGATTGGCAGGACCTCGTAAACACGACATGCCCTCGTCTGCAAGCCAGTTTCGTGCAGCATCAAACAATTGGGTTGCAGCCTCAAGGTCATCATGGCATTCAAAGAAGCCAAAGAAACCACGGTTTTCTTTATAACGCTCGATATGACCAACGTTTACAATCGCTGTAATACGACCAACATCTCTACCACCACGTGTTGCTAGAAATGACTTCGTCTTATTTCGCACATAAAACGGGTGCGGATGAAACCCAAGCAATTCCTCCTGAGCGCGTCGCAGAGGCGGAATCCAACAGGTATCACTGGCGTATATCTGCCAGGGTAGATCAATAAACCTGCGCTGCTGGCCGCGATGAACAACCGTCTCGATGCTGATAGCCGACACGAAAACCCCCTCTAAGTAGTGGTTTCACTCTGGTGCTTTCCCGACAATGACATTTTCTCAATAATTCCAAATTCTCCTATAAAACTAGCGAAAACGTCAATATCAGCTTCCCCTAAAACGATTCAACTTCTTCAAAAGTTGCCTCATTTTTTTTTCCGATTTAACTCACATGGAGAGTTGTTGTTGTCACTTCTCAGGATTCATTTCCTTGAAATTGTCAACGCACCTACATCAAATATCGACGCAGTGAACACCCGATCTTGATAACCATGCCCGATCTCGTTAATTCGTACAGCAAAAACAATGGGAAGTCTTGCCTTGTAACCGGTGCTACGGGACTGGTTGGCAACAATGTTGTCAGAAGGTTTCTTGACACCGGTTGGAAGGTAAAGGTACTCGTGCGGCCTCGCCACAGTGGTCCCACTGTTGAATTAGAGGGTCTACCTGTTGAGAAAATTACTGGCACCCTTGAAGACATAAGCAGTCTTCGTAGAGCTGTTGATAAAATTGATCTGGTCATTCACTCTGCTGCTATGGTGCATTGCGGCTGGGGTTACTACGATGAAATGTATCGTGTCAACGTTGAGGGGACAGCAAATCTTGCTGAAATTACACGCTTGGCAGGTGCTCGATTTATTCATGTGTCCAGCGTTGATGCTCTAGGATTGCGATCTGATGGCATTCCTGCTGATGAAGAAACATCACCAGGAGGTATGGTTGAGTGTCCATATGTATTAACAAAAAGAATGGCTGAATCTGCTGTTCTCGCAGAAGTTGAACGTGGCCTAGATGCTGTCATTGTAAATCCTGTGTACATGATTGGTCCGTGGGACTGGAAGCCTTCTAGTGGCCGAATGCTCCTCGAAGTCGCAAGTGGAAAAGGCCTTCTAGCCCCACCAGGTGCTAATGACTTTGTTGATGTGCGCGATGCTGTAAGTGGCATTGAAGCGGCAAACGAGCGAGGCCAAACGGGTCGTCGCTATATTCTAGGGGGACATGCCATGACCTATCTTGCCGCATGGAAAGTATTCGCGAAGGTTGCAGGTCGTCGCCCGCCAATCGGAAATGCTCCTCCGCTTGCAGTGCGCGTAGCTGGACGGCTTGGAGATCTTGCCGGCACACTCCTTCGGCGTGAGCCTCCCGTAAATTCGGCGGCGGCAGAAATGTCAATGCTTCGCCATAACTTCTCGTGCCAGCGAGCAATTGATGAACTTGATTACAAAATCCGACCATTAGAGGTCGCTGCTGCCGATGCCTGGGCATGGTTTTGTGAAAATGGGTACGCAAAAAATTCAGGAGAGCGTTACACTCAACCAGCATCATGCCACACATCCTACTCGTCGAAGACGAGGAACATCTCGCCATCGGCATCCGGTACAACCTGACATCTGAAGGCCTAACGGTAACAACCGCTGCCGACGGACACGACGCCTTGGCCATTCTTAATGAGTCAAAGGCCGATATTGATCTCGTGGTACTTGATGTAATGTTGCCAGGCATGAGTGGCTACGCTGTCTGCGAAGAGATTCGAGGGCAGGGCAACCTGATTCCGGTAGTTATGCTCACAGCGAGAACGCTCGTTGAAGACCGTATTCGGGGATTTAACGCTGGGGCAGATGTTTACCTTCAGAAGCCTTTTGATCTTGATGAACTTCTTTCAGTCATCCGTAGTCTCCTCAGCCGACGCGGAAATAGTACTGAATCCGCTCTCGAAGAATCCACTTCGAATTACTCCGGAAATAGCTTTTCGTTCGGTAAAGCTCATATCAATTTTGATACATGGGAGGCTTATTGTGACAATCGTCAAATTCGACTCACCGCGCTTGAAATGAAACTCCTCCGATACCTTATCGAACACGAAGGCCTCGTATTGTCGAGGACCGAATTGCTGAAAAATGTATGGGGAATGGACCGTGCACCGGCGACGCGGACCGTCGATACCTTTATGCTTCATCTACGAAAATTATTTGAGACAAATCCATCCGAACCGCGTCACTTTCTATCTGTTCGGGGTGCTGGCTATCGCTTTATCAGTGATTCCAAAGAGCGTTCCGAATTAAAAGAATGAAGCGACTACTTTGCGAGTAGTGCACCAGCCGCTGCGGATGGATCCGGGCTTGCCAAGAGAGATTCACCAACAAGTATCGCATGAACTCCGGCAGCCTCAAGCTGCTCAACATCAGCTCGTGTGCGAATGCCGCTTTCAGCAACAAGCACACATTCTGGTGGGATTTTTTCTTTCAACCTCAAAACATGACCAATATCCGTTTTCATTGTGCTTAGATCCCGATTATTAACGCCTACAAGAGTCGCTCCTAAATCCAAAACTCGGGAAAGGTTTTCGCTGCTATGCAATTCGACAAGTGGTGTCATGCCAAGATCGATTACTTCTCTGTATAGGCTCCGGAGAAGACAATCGTCCAAACACTCAGCAATGAGAAGAACGGCATCAGCTCCATAGAGACGAGCCTCATTGACCTGATACGAATCGATAATAAATTCTTTCCTTAATACAGGCAAAGAGGACGCTTTCCGCACAGCTACGAGATCCTCGAGACAGCCTCCGAAATCCTCACCGTCGGTCAAGACTGAAATCGCAGCAGCTCCGGCTTTTTCATAGCCACGAGCTATCTCAGCCGGCTCAGCACCGGGACGAATCTCACCCGCTGAAGGACTGCGTCGTTTGAATTCTGCAATAAGACGCATCCCTATTGGATGCGACACAGCTGCAAAGAAGTCGCGTGGTTGACCACAATTTTCAAGCTGCTTTTTAAGATCGGAGAGTGGGAGTACGGCCTTCGCCTCAGCCACTTCCTTTCGCTTTCGACTTATGATTCTGTCAAGTACTGACAACATCTGACTCTCGCACGGTTAGGACTTTTGGAACAGACATCTATGCCTAAAGGACTCGTAGTATCAGGACAAATATTTATGCCGGTCAGTATACGTGGCAAACAGTACGGCTTGTTTCCGTCTTGAACCTATCTCATCTAGTGTCGAAAATGGCGTCGTGAAGTGAAGATCATCGGAAGATCTGCCTCATTTGCGGCCGCAATGACTTCTGGATCTCGCTTTGAACCACCAGGCTGAATAATAGCAGCGATACCAGCTTGCTTGATAAGTTCAATGGAATCTGGGAATGGAAAAAAAGCATCTGACGCAAGCACGCCACCTCGTGCTCGATCACCTGCTTTTTCTAATGCTATTCGAACTGCATCAACCCGGCTTGTTTGCCCCACACCAGCTCCCACGAGGCTTGTTCCCTGACAAACAGCAATCGCGTTACTCGTAAGCCGACGTACCATTGTAAACGCAAAGTCAAGCGGCTGAGTCAGATTTTTTGCCGGAACTTTACTCGTCACCACCTGCCACGCAGTTGGATCATCTGGAGTCTCATCTGGTCGCTGCGCTAACATTCCACCTGCAACACTTCGAAGCTCAAGACCAGCAGTAGGCCCCCAAGGATCACCAGGTGGCACTTCAACCAACCGTACACTTGCCTTCCATGCTGGACGTGTCTTGAGGACCGCTACGGCATCAGCAGTAAAAGCTGGTGCAGCGATCACCTCAACGAACATGCCTGGCTTTAGGAGGCATTCTGCTGCTGCCTCATCAAAAAGACGATTAACCGCGACAATAGATCCAAAAGCACTTATTGAATCTGCTGCCATCGCTGCTCCTAGAGCCTCGTGAATTGTTGCAGCACTCGCCGCACCACAAGGATTCGTGTGCTTAATGACTGCGGCACCAGGATCCTGAATCAAGCCGGCAATTCGAACTGCAGCGTCAAGATCAAGCAAATTGTTGTAAGACAGTTCTTTACCCGAGAGCTGCTTTAAACCCGCCAGTCCGAAATGTGTGTCAGCGGGTGCATACATTGCAGCCGACTGATGTGGGTTTTCGCCGTATCGCAACGACATTCTTCGCTCAAGTCCCAAAGTAACCCGAGTTGGTAGTGGTGGTTCTTCAGGTTGGCCCTCTTTTGTTACCGGCACTCCTCCTGCTACCAAGCCTGCGTGACTTGCCATCCAACGGGCGATGACCGCGTCGTATTCGGCAGTACGTTCAAAAGCTCTCGCAGCGAACAATCGTCTTTCTGCCAGCGTCGTGCCTCCACGACTCATTGCAGCTACCGCATCATCATACTGATCAGGACCTGTAACGACTGCGCTAAAGGCATGGTTCTTGGCGGCTGCTCGCACAAGGCTTGGTCCTCCGATGTCAATTAATTCAATCGCATCATCCGCCGTACAGCCATCTCGGTCAATAACGCTCGCAAAGGGGTATAGATTCACAACAATCAGCTCAAATCTGTGAATTCCATGCTCTGCCAAAACTTCAAGATCATCCTCCCTGTCACCGCGGGCCAAGATGCCAGCAAAAATATTTGGATGAAGCGTCTTCACACGTCCATCGAGTACTTCTGGGAAACCAGTAATTGATGACACATCTTCAACAGAGACGCCTAATCCCTCGAGGGCTCTCGCAGTCCCGCCAGTACTGACAGCTATAATTCCAGCCGCCTTGATAGCTGAAGCCAGTTTGTCGAGACCAGCTTTATCGTAAACACTTATGAGCGCACGGCGAATTGGTAGCATGCCGGCTTTGGCTTCCTGATCCGCACTCGTGTTGGTAGAAGTGACTGAAGCATTCGGTACTAATTGAGACATTTTTATTCAAAGCAGAGGAGTAAAACTATATTCTTGTTCACTGAGTTTCAGATTAGAACCGGCAGCGTTAGTTACTCAAAGGGTTCTGCGTTACTCCGGTCAACCAGGCACGTCTTTGCCAGAGTTTGCCCTGTGCAGATCAACCTCAATAATTGTGCCTCGTTTTGTCAAATGACCTTTTATAAAAACACGACCCCGTAATTGCTTCACGATCGATTTCACAAGATACAACCCTAAGCCAGTTCCCGGGGTGGCTCGTTCTAGCTCACTTCCTAACCGAACAAACCTTCGAAAAACCTGCCCACGGTCTGCAAGTGGGATCCCTGGACCATTATCTGCCACACGAACCAACACACGATTTTTCTTTTTTAATTCCATTGTGACATCGACATGTGGTTCAGGAAGCGAATACTTTACTGCGTTATCAATAAGGTTTCGGAACACAATTTCAATATCAGCCTCCCTTCCCTGCACTAAAAAATCTTTTGTTTCAGGTTCTACATTTACCACAATGCAATCAGCTGAGACCTGATGGCGCTCAGCGACCCGCTTAGCAGCATCTTTGAGCACTGGGACTATTGGGGTCGCTTCAGCAATTGATAATGCTGGTCGATGCATCGTTTTCGCCGCATCAAGAAGATGATCAATCAGCGTGTCTAATCGCTCCACATCTTGCAGCATGAATCGATGAAAATCTGATTGTTCCACCGGAGGTACTGGCCGACGTGTCAATGTCTGCAGATAGAGTTTGAGTGAGGCGAGCGGACTTTTGAGCTCGTGAGTCACACTATCAATGAAATTACTCTGACGCTGCGATAAAGCGATTGCCTTGACTGCCAAAGCGAAATAGATGATGACGCCAACCAATACAAGCACGAGAAGCGACACACCGACTGCTAATAAAACCCAGTAGAATGCTGCATTTTTAGAGCCCAGCGCAGCAGCTATACTGACGAGAACCCATCCGACCCCGAGGGTGATGATTGATCCAATCAACACCACACCAAGTGTAATTGGCCAACCTAATGAACGGCGTGGTTCCACAAAATCTCCTTGTTTCAAGTAATCTCAGATTAACGTTCCGTCTACTCGTTGTGAAATCTGTTCTCATGAACTGATTTGATACTTCCAAAAAATGACTGCATTTCCGCTACAAAAGAGCAAGTTACATGTTCCGATTCATTTTGAAATCGGACGAATCAGTGTTCAATTCTTGTGGAATATTGATCGATGGCACCATGGCTTCCAAATAGATCAAAAGAATTATCTCCAATCGGTTGAAAAGAACGGTATCACTCAAAATAATGTGGAGCAAACAGTGCCTCAGGGCATTTCTGATACGTGGCCTGCATCACCGGTCATTACCGAAGTAACGCCAACTGAGGCCATGGGCCGCCCAGCCCTTGTAGCCATTGGGCTGGCTGGCCGTTCACATTTTTCAGCAAGTTTGACCGCCTCACAAGCTGAAGAAGACTCGATGTTAGTCGAAGTTGCCTGCAGAGCTCAGGAGGCACCAAAATGGCTCGGTTCAACGTATTTATTGCACGGAGAAAGCCCCCCAGATGATCTCATCGCGATTCAACCGAAGGCAATTGACACATTTGACCGACCTGTGACAATCCTGTGGTCATATCGCATTTCAGTAGGGGGTATTGAGGCAGTACACCCTGCATCTTGCGGCAAACTGCTCTTTCCGTCAAATTGTTGATGAACAGCGGTCATCTGGCGATCGCCCCTTAGGCAATTCAGAAAAAGTTGGTGGAAGCTTCTGATGTTTGATGTTATCGAGCGGCTGAAGGCCGAATGGACTGATAAATATGTGGTGATTAGCTCACCCGCACCGGAACTCAGTCGGTTTGCGAAAACCACCGGTACAGTACGAGCGGTCAATATGAACGGTCGCTGCCTCGTGGAGTTTGATCAGTTCAACAACATAGGCTGGTATGACATTGATCCGTCGCATCTTAGAGTTGTTACAGAACCACTGCCAAAGCCAGAAAAGAAAGTGGTGACAAAAACCGCTCCTGCAACAAAAGCATCTTCAGTCAAAACGGCGACGGCAAAGAAACAGTCAACCGCAGATATCCTAGCAGCGGCGCGAGGTGGTAGTTCAACACCTGCAGCAAAGCCAACTGAGAAACTATCTGTAGCTGAAATTTTAGCGAAGGCTCGTGGTGCCCAAGCAGCTCCACCTCCTTCGACTGAAGAGCCGACGCCGAACCAAGACGAATTACCAGAGAATTTAATAGCTTCAGAAGAACCAACTCAGGCAGAATCGCCTCCTGAAGAGAAGCCTTCAGCGGGCGCCCTTCCAACGACAACGGCAGAAAAAATCTCATGGTGCAGACAACATGATGCACAGTAACTAGGTCACAACAGCAACCAACTGTCATTCAAACCGCACAAGGGGAAACAAACATGTTTCGAGATCAACTCCATCTCAAGAGAATTTCTTCAACTGCTCTCTTCTGCATGTCTCTTATTCTTGCCGGCTGTGGACGCATTACGAATCATCCCCTAGTGAAGATCGCGAAAGAAGAAGTTGCCGTAAACAATCGGTCGCAAGCAATGCTAGGACAACCATTGACTTGGCAGGGGACTGTCACTGGTCGAGCGAATGAGGTTGACGGAATTGGAGCCATGCAAATCCCTGTCCGTGGTCCAAAAACAACTGCGACAGTCATCGTTGAAGGAAAGAAATTTGGGGAGGAGTGGGGAGTTACACTTCTGGAAATTCGCCCAGACAACGGAGATGAAAAACTTTCACTAACCGCAGATCTTGCTATGCGAAGCGGGGTAGAAACTCCAAAATTTGATCCTTCTGCGACACAAGCACCGGCTTCGCAAACTGCACCACCACCTGCTGAAATTACAATTGACTTACCTCCAGGAATCCCAGGGCCAGAATAGGGATATTTTCAATTCATTTCACGGAGGCGAGCCAACTCTTCTTCACGGCCAATGACAAGTAGTATTTGATCCTGAATAAGTTTGGTCCGCCCTTCAGGAAACATCTGGAATCGTCCCTGCATTACGTCCCGTAATCCCAGTACAAATACGCCGATGGTGCTCCGAAGATCTGCTTCAGCAAGAGTCTTGCCCTCCAGTGATTCTGGTACCGTAATTTCAACGACGCTGTACTCCGGATCGATTGGTAAAAAGTCAAGAACGTTTGGCCAACTCGATTTATCGGCTAATTCTTTAGCAACCATCTCTTCTGGAAAGACCACTCGATTCGCACCAAGGTGCGAGAGGATTTTTCCGTGTTCTTTTGTAACTCCTTTTACAACAACATCACGCGCACCAAGTTCTTTAACATGCAGCGTTGCCAACAGTGACCGAGAAATTGTTTCCCCGAGTGAGATGAAAACTGATGTCGAATCTTTGATAGGAAGGTTTTCAAGTAACTCTCTGTCAGTCGCATCACCGATAATCGCTTCATGGATGACGTTCTTGACCGCATCTAGTCGATCACGCCGCTGATCAACTCCGGTTACCCGGCACCCGTTCGCTGCCAGTTGACTCGCTAATGCAGAGCCGAAAGAACCCATTCCGAGCATAATAAAACGTTTACTACTAGTTGAAGGCACCTTGTATTAGCCGACAAGCGGCTCCTCCTCAGGGTAGTTAGGCTGGTACGTAGGTCGTTGCCGAGACAAAGCAACTGCGACAGTGATGGGACCCAAACGGCCCAGCAGCATCAAAATAACCAAAATGAATTTTCCAGGAATTGTGAGTGAAGCCGTAATTCCAGTCGATAGGCCGACCGTTCCTAATGCTGATATGCATTCAAATGATGCATCGAGAAACCAGCGTGGCCGCTCAGCTGCCTTCCCACCATTTTCAACACCCAAAAGTGCAACAAGTGCAACGAATGCAATTGCAACAAAAACCAATGCCGTTGCAGTAGCTCTCTCAACTGCACGCTCCGGAATTGTACGTTTTGCAAAATTAGCTCGCTCTTGCCCTCGAAAGCTTGCTCCGGCACGAGTGAGGAGTGTCATAAAAGTACTGACTTTAAATCCACCACCCGTAGAACCAGGGCCCGCGCCTACCGCCATGAGCAGTATTGTGAGGAAGAGCGTCGCACTTGACAAACTCCCGTACTCGACTGTGTTAAAGCCCGCGGTGCGACATGTTGTTGTATGAAATAGTCCAAGCAAAACACGGCTCGACAGGGGCTGACCTGCCAGAACACCGTCTGACTCAAACACCCAAAAACTCACCGCACCGAAGGCAAGCAAACCAGCCGTACCCAGCAACATCAACTTCGAATGCATATGCAGCCTATCCCATAGAGATTCCCGGCTCCAGAGACGCGAAGTGATATCAAAAAGCACTGGAAAGCCAAGCCCTCCGACAATGACAAGACCGCAAATTATAAGATTTACGGGAACATCAGTATTGTACGCCACAAGGCTATCATCCCCGAGAGAGAACCCTGCGTTACAGAATGCCGACACGGAATGAAAAGCTGCTCTCCAAATGACATCAAATGGCTCACGGGTGCCCCACGTTGCCGCAGTCAGCAATAAAAAACCAATGAATTCTGAGCAGAGCACAACCACCAGAACCATCAACGCCAACTGACGGAGCCCTCGGGCTGATTTGATTCCAAGAGTCTCTGCAATGACGGCTCGCTGCCTGACAGTTGCCTCTCCACCAATTTGAAAGATAAGAAGCGTCGTGATTGTCATAATTCCGAGACCACCAAGCTGAATCAATATCAGAATGACCCCCTGACCGAAGGGGGAGAAGTCTTCTACGGTTGATCGCACTGTCAAACCCGTCACGCAACAGGCACTGGTCGCAGTAAACGCAGCATCAACGATGGTTAATGCTGGCTGATCTGGCGCACGGGAGGCCGGAAGAGCCAGCAAGCCGGTCCCAATTGCAATTGCACCGAGGTACGTAAAAAACGACCAGCGGGCGGAGTAACTGGCGAGAGATCCTGTAAATTCAGCCATCTAATGCGGCGGCTTGGGCCTGTAGGCCCTGATCCACCACCCAAAACTTATCTCAAAGCGTACAACGACAATCGCGTACCGTCCTCTGAAACCATTTTCTTATGATACTTTCCAGACCTCGAGTCAGGCAAACCAGGCTGCCGGGAACCCCGCATGAACGAAAAAATCGAAACCTTTTCCCAAATGTTTGACTCCGGCCCCAAGACGTACATAATGCAGGTGTCCCCTACGGTCACTGAAAGCTGCCGTGGCATTTTGCCGCCCCCGCCGCAGCATTCGATAGCTTCCGGTTATCGAAAAAACAACCGTTGGAACACGCGCATCGAAGGTCTGGGATTTCCCGTCCTGCTGTAGTCTGATCATATTGGTTTTTTCTGTAAGGAGTAGTTGGTTTCCATGGCCAGAATTCGAAATGTATTCGAGATTATCGAACTGTACGGGCACGATGAAAATTTCGTTCCCCATGTAAGTGAAGAATTTACACCGACGACAGCACCTGCTGGCTCTCGTCAAAAAATAGATGTGCTTGCTGAACGTATTCAGCGAGGCATGCCCCTTTGGCATCCTGAAGATTCAACTGACTCAACAGACCTTGTTACCGCTGGTAATACTGCCTGAGTACGGATCAAAAAAGTCGATGCTAATAAAAAACAAGCCAGTTCTTCACGCAGAAGATACTGGCTTGTTTTTTATACTTTTGAGAGTCAAGAAGGCTTAACGACTTCCCCGCCCACGAAGAGCGCTCTCAATATCACGTTGTGCTGTCTGCGCCTTTAATTTCTGTCGCTTATCGTGTACTTTTCGGCCGCGACCAATTCCCATTAATAACTTTACGCGTCCTTGTTTGAAATACGCTTTAAGTGGAACAAGCGTGAGGCTTTTTTCATACGCCAAGCTCGCAAACCGCATGATCTCACGACGATGCAATAAAAGCTTTCGAGGCCGTTTTGGCTGGTGATTTAACTGATTTGCTTTTACGTACTCGGGGATATCACACCCAATGAGCCACACTTCATTCCCTTTCACTCTGCCATACGCCTCATCAAGAGACATTTTTCCTGACCGAAGACTCTTCACTTCACTTCCAACAAGCGCGATTCCGCATTCCAGGGTGTCCAGGATTTCATAATGATGCCTCGCTTTTCGATTTTCTGCGACGACACGCTCAGCTAGATTTCCCTTGCCAGACGCTCCTTTACTTGATTTTCCGCTATTTGTTGGTTTTGATGACGCCATCTCGTATATCCAAAAAAATTTGTTGCCGTAAGACAACTGTCATTCATGCGATCTTCTGTTGACGAGGGTACACTGCGACCTGCTTCTTAGGGCAAGAAATTAAACCCTTACACCATCGGCAAGCACATGAAATCGAGTGAGACTAACAACCAATCTACATACCATCCTCAAAGAAAATTTTCCAAAGTCTACCAGACCTTAAAACAGAAGATATTATGCCGGTCAGTTGCTTTCCAAAGACTCGACAATTGCATATGTGTAGTCGTACCTTCTATCCTCTATCGTTTTGCGGAAAGTCGACCATGAACAACAGTTACTTAAAGCTGAAGTGGCTCTTTAACGTTCAGCTACTGAGTAGTGCATTTTTTGTCTTGTTACCTTCGGTGGCGTGTACCGAAGATTGGCCACAGGCGCAGGGTAGCAATCGTGATAATAAATCTGCAGAAACTGAATTACTCGACAAATGGCCTGACGGCGGCCCAGAATTACTCTGGACATTTCGAAATTCTGGTGTGGGATATTCGGGCCCAGCCGTTGTTGGTGATTGTCTTTACATAATGGGGGGTAGGAATGGTCTCGCAGAATTGCTAGCCATTCATGCTACAAGTGGCAAACTTCGTTGGTCAAAAACTGTTAGCAATAAGATCTTTGATTTCGAAGGTAACTCGTGGGGAGCTGGGCCAAGGGCCACACCAACAGTCACAGATGAAATGGTCTATGCTTTGGCTGGTGATGGTGAATTGGCTGCGTTTGATACAGAGGGTAAATTTTGTTGGCACGTCAACATGGTCGATGACTTAGGCGGCTCTGTCAGTATCGTAGATGCCGGTGAACCGGAAACCTATGGCTGGGGTTATTGCTGGTCGCCACTCGTTGATAACAACAAAGTCATCTGTGTACCCGGAGGTGATCAAGGCATGCTCGCTGCCTTGGATCGAAAGACAGGCAAAGTAATTTGGCGAAGTGAAAGCCTCACAGGAGGAGCAACGTACTCCTCACCCATCAAGGCTACTGTGGATGGGATCGATCAGTACATCGTAATGACCCAAGCTGGTATAGCAGGAATCGCGGCGATCGACGGCGAGTTACTGTGGAACTACAAACGCGATCGGCCTTACCCCGACGTCGTTATTCCCACCCCCGTCTATTACAACCAGCATGTATACGCCAGTGTTGGCTCGGCAGGCTGCGACCTGATCAAGTTAACAAAGCAAAACGAGGGCTCATTCGATGCTACACGCGTCTACTTTAGCCGTAACATGAAGAACGAATTAGGTGGTTTTGTTTTGCACAACGGCCATGTCTACGGTAGTTCCGCACGACGTGGTTGGGTATGTCAAGCGTTTGGCAGTGGTGACCTCGAATGGTATAGCAAACGCGTAAGTGATTCATTAGGCGAAGGGTCTATCGCCTATGCGGACGGCCGTCTGTACTTGTATGCAGAACGCGAAGCGGAGGTAGCGATAATTGAAGCAGTTCCGGAGGGTTACCAAGAAAAAGGTCGCTTTACACTCCCTGAAGAATCAAAGATGAGAGCACCTAGTGGCAAGAATTGGACCCATCCTGCAATTGCCGACGGCAAATTATACCTACGCGATCAAGAGTTATTGTTCTGCTACGATATTAAATAATGCATATCGCGAAACGAAAATATTACTAAGATTCTCCACAAAAAAACATGTAGTAGTTGACGAACCAGACAAAGAGTCCATCTCATTCGCAAATACTCACTGTTTTATCTACCTCATCAGTGATTAATTAACATCGTAATATTAACAAATTAGAGCATGAACTATGAATGATTTCCGAAGGTATACATTTTTCGTATGGATGTTATTTCTGTCCTGTCCGACATTAGCTGCGGAATGGACGAACTGGCGAGGACCAGAAAGGAACGGTGTCTCACGCGAAGCAAACTTGCCTGATGACGCTGAGGATGTCCTTTGGAAGAAAACTGATGTGAGTTGCCGCTCTACTCCGATTGTGATGAACGAAAAGGTGTATATCGTTAGCAGGATCGGAGAAGGCGTTAATGAACAAGAACGCGTCGTCTGCATGGACGCCAAAAATGGTGATCTTATTTGGGAACATCGATTCGGTATTTTCTTTACACCAATCGTGAGTGTTCGCCTTGGCTGGACGGTTCCATTTGGGGATCCAGAAACTGGAAACGTTTACGCGCACGGTACGCAAGGCTTGTTATTCTGTTTTGATGGCGAAACCGGAAAGGTCAAATGGCAAAAGTCATTGACTGAGGAATTCGGCCGTATCACCGGATATGGGGGTCGGGTCACCAGCCCGATCGTCGAAGGAGAGTTGGTGATCATTAGTATGATCAGTTCGAACTGGGGTGCGCAAGGTGGTGGTGGTGTGCGATTCCTCGCATTCGACAAAAACAGCGGTGAACTTGTTTGGTGGAGCACGACCGGCATTCGACCTTCCAACACATACCGCTGCATCCCGGTTGTTACCACAATCAATGGACAACGAATACTTATTAGTGGCGGCGGTGACGGTAATCTGCATGCATTTCAGGTCAATACCGGCAAAAAAATCTGGAGCTTTGAGTTTGGAAACGGGGCAATGAATCCATCGCCCGTAGTTCGTGGAAATCGACTGTATGCAGCACACGGTGAAGAAATTCCTGGCCGTGCCACAGTCGGTCGTGTCGCATGCTTTGACATTGGCGGCGTGGAACCAGAAATCCTTTGGGAAAAAGATGGTATCGAATTCAAATATCCATCACCTTTGCTTTACGAAGAAAAGCTGTTTTTGCCGGACCGGCAAGGTCGACTCTATTGCTTCGATGCAACTACTGGAGAGAGACTATGGAGAGCTAAGTTTGGTCGCAACTGCACCGGCTCACCGACTTATGGTGATGGCAAAATCTACCTCAGTTCTGTCCATGGATATTTTCATATTCTCGATGCGAACAACAGCGGTAAACGAATTTCACGGAAACGTTTTCAACCTGTTGATCCAAAGTTTGATGTTGAAGTGCAAGGCTCCGCAGCGATTGCTAACGGCTGTGTCTATTTCGGTACAACGGAAGAATTTTATTGTCTTGGCCAATACAAGCAGGCAGACGTTAATCTAGCTGCACAACCAGCTCTTCCATCCGCTAAGGCCTCGAGCAAACCGGCTCAGTTGCAAGTCATTCCGGCTGAAGTGAATCTGACAACTGGGCAGCGTGTCGACTTCAGTGCGAAACTTTTCGACACGAATGGACAGTTTATTAAAACAACACCAATTGATTTAAAACTTTCTACTATGAAGCCAGGGCCTGGGCTTGGAGAAGGTGTGACGCTCCCTGTTCTGAGAGGCACAATCGAAGGAGCAAGTTTCACTGCTCCTGAAATTTCCGGGGGGCAAAGCGGCACTCTGCTCGCAACTGCTGACGGTTTGCAAGCCAGTGTTCGTGTTCGACAAGTTCCGGCTTTTCCGTACTCCGAAGACTTTGAAAGTACCGGCCCGGGACTAATACCAGGTGGCTGGACCAACACCCAACTTCGGTACATCACGACTAAACTCGATGACGGTAACACTGTCCTAATGAAAACAGCTCGGATTGCAGTTCCGTTCTATCGTCAGTGGTATGGGTTCATCGGTACACCAGATATGGCCGGTTACACAATTTCTGTTGATGTAATGGGTAAGCAGGTGCGAGACAACCTTCCAAATATGGGGGTCACGGCCCATCGCTATATTTTGCAACTTGTTGGTAACGAACAGAAACTCAGGGTCTCGGCTTGGGACGCTATGCCGCGAGTTGTTAAAGAAGCTCATTTCGATTGGAAACCAGATACTTGGTATCGACTCAAGATGACAGTCAAGATCGATGGAGAGCACACCGAGGTGCTTGGCAAAGCTTGGGAAAAAAACGATACGGAACCAGCTGATTGGAACCTGATATTAACTGATGAAAACCCCAACCTTACTGGACCGCCTGGTATTTATGGTTCAGCTCTCGGTATTCAACCACCGAAAACTGGCACACCAATTTATTACGACAACATCCTAGTTGAGTAAACCAAGGCTTATTCTCCTCATAATTCACAACACATCCTATTTGTTGAGTCATAACACATGCGAAATACACACCAAAGAACATCGTTACTTGCAATCACCTTTCTGCTGATTTTTCCATGGATGGACGCCGTAGGTGCTCAGGACCAACCAGATCTACTCGAATTACCAGCAAAAGACTGGCGAATGTACGGTGGTCACCTCAAACGTAATTTTGCAAACCCAACGGTAAACAAACTTCCTGATTCTTGGGACATCAGTGACGGCACAAATGTGGCGTTCTCAATTCAACTCGGCTCACGCGCTTACGGTGGCCCAGTAATGAGTGATGGACGAATCTTAATTGGCACTAATAACGAGTTTCCTCGAGACGCGTCAATCGACGGTGATAAAGGCGTAATGATGTGCTTTAGTGATCGAGACGGTGCATTTCTGTGGCAGATTGTTCACGACAAACTTGCAGCAGGACGCGTTTGGGACTGGCCACAACAAGGCATATGCTCGACACCGTGTATTGAGGGTGATCGGTTTTATTACGTCGGAAATCGCTGTGAAGCCATTTGCGCTGACATAAATACAGGTAAAATTCATTGGAAACTCGACATGATTGGCGAGCTGAATGTATTCCCGCATAACATTGCAACCTGCTCACCAATGATCGTTGGTGACACCCTGTTTCTTGTCACCAGCAATGGAGTCGATGCAGCCCATCTACGTGTTCCGTCAGAAAATAAACCGAGTTTCCTTGCACTAAGCAAAAAGGACGGCAGTGTGCTCTGGTCCAGTAATCTACCAGGGCAATCTCGTAGAAATATCATGCACGGGCAGTGGTCAAATCCGACTTACGCGCAGCCGGGTGGCAAGCCACAAGTAATTTTCCCTGGTGGTGATGGCTGGATTTACAGTTTCAGCCCGAAAGGAGATTTGCTCTGGAAATTCGATTGCAACCCAAAAGATGCCATCTACCGACTTGGTGGCCGTGGAACTGCAAATGACTTTGTTGGCACTCCAGTGATTTATAAAGACAAGCTATTCATTGCTGTTGGTCAAGATCCCGAACATGACACTGGTGTCGGCCATCTCTATTGTATCGACATCACCAAAAATCCTAAACGGGCAGATAAAGACGTTTCACCAACACTGGCCACTTATGAACCAGAGTTTAATGAACAAATCAATCCTGACTCAGCTCAAGTCTGGCACTACGGCGGGCCTGTTACAGATGGCAAGCCTAGCCCCACTGATGAGACATACTACTTTGGTCGATCCATGTCGACCTGTGCGATCATGGACGACATTCTCTATATCACAGAACTAGGCGGCCACGTTCATTGCTTGAACGCTAACTCCGGTGAACTTTATTGGACGGAAAACATGTTTGCAAATACGTGGTCATCTCCTTGTGTGGCCGATGGCAAGGTTTTTGTCGGCAATGATGACGGCATTATGTATGTTTTCAAACACGGCAAGGATATGGAACTTATCTCAGAAATTGAGCATGAGGATGGGACTAAACTTCGTACGACACCCGTCGCCGCGAATGGTCGCTTGTACTACATGAGTGAAAGCCCGACAAAGCTTTGGGCAATCGAAGCAGGAACAAACAGCAAGTAATTTGTACTCATATTCTCATTTCCTTAGATATATGGGTGTGTCACAGAGGAGGCGGTTTAATGAGATCTTTGGGTATTCTTTTTTTCTTCTTTGCAGGATTTACTCTATCCACATCTGCAACGGCTTCCGCCAAGGATTGGAACCAATGGGGTGGTTCGCCTCATCGCAATAATGTGACAGAAGGAGCCAAAATACCAATCGAATGGGAGCCTGGTGAGTTTGACTATGAAACCGGGAAATGGGAGCCCGATACGAGCAAGAACATTGCTTGGGTGGCCACACTTGGTAGCCAGAGTTACGGCAACCCAGTTGTCTCAAATGGAAAAATATTTGTCGGAACAAATAATGGTAATGGTTGGATCGAAAGGTATCCAGCAAAAGTGGATCTGGGCTGCCTCATTGCCTTTGACGTTATGGACGGGACGTTCCTCTGGCAAGATTCGAGTGAAAAACTTCCAACAGGTCGAGTACACGACTGGCCTCTTCAAGGAATCTGTTGCTCGCCTTTGGTCGAAGGTGAGCGACTCTGGTACGTAAGTAGTCGTGGTGAGGTCAAATGTCTCGACACAGAAGGCTTTCATGATAGCGAGAATGACGGGCCTTTTACCGACGAAATGACAGAAGACAATTCTGAAGCTGATGTCGTATGGGTATTGAATATGATGACCACGCTTGGAGTGTCACAACACAACATGTGTTCTTGCAGTGTCACCGGGGCAGGTAATCTGCTCTTCGTAAATACTAGTAACGGTGTTGACGAAGGACATATCAGCTTGCCAAATCCAGATGCACCGAGCTTTATCTGTGTTGATAAGAGAAATGGTAACGTCTTATGGACGGACGCCTCACCAGGGCCAAACGTTCTTCATGGCCAATGGTCAAGTCCCGGGTACGCAGAAATTGACGGTGTACCTCAAGTATTTTTCGGTGGTGGTGATGGCTGGGTCTATAGCTTTGACGCACGTGGAGATGGTAACGGCAATGCAAAACTTCTTTGGCAGTTTGATTGCAACCCAAAAGAGTCCAAATATTCACTCGGTGGACGTGCTGACAGAAACCATATCATCGGAACGCCAGTTTTTTACGAAGGTCTTGTTTATATAGCAGTTGGTGAAGACCCGGAGCATGGTGAAGGAACTGGTCATCTCTGGTGTATAGACCCAACAATGCGGGGTGACACAAGCCCTGAACTTGCCATTAGTCTTAAAGATCCAGACACACCACTTCCGCATCGTCGTCTTCAGGCCGTCGATACGGAAAACGGAGAGGCGGCATGCCCCAACCCCAACTCAGCAGCTGTTTGGCACTACCCAGGATTTGATGTCGATGGAAATGGAAAACTCGGCTTTGAGGAAACAATGCACCGCACCTGCGGCACGGTCGCAATCAAAAACAACCTACTCTTTGTCGCAGATTTTAGTGGACTTTTCCATTGCCTTGATGTTTCAACTGGAAAACCACATTGGACATACGACATGCTTGCTGCTAGCTGGGGATCTCCTCTCCTTGTTGATGGGAAAGTCTACATCGGTGATGAAGACGGCGACGTTTGCATTTTTAAATTGTCGAAAGAAATGGAACTTATTACAGAGATCAACATGGGTAACAGCGTTTACACAACACCAATTGTGGCGAACGACACGTTGTTCATAGCAAACCGAAGCCACCTTTTTGCAATCCGAGAAGGCGCACAACCAGTATCGAAAGCAGTTGACTGAGATGAGGTCATTTGTGGTGATAACAAGGTACTTACGACCCGTTATGTTGAGCGTACTCGCTTATAGTTGGCTTTGGACCGTTACTTTGAATAGCGTTTCTGCTGCCAGCCCGCACAAGACTGAGTCAAACCTTCACCGATTGCTTATCGAATCCAGTCGAGTAGTGATCCTTGGTGACTCCATCACATACAGCGGTCGCTGGGTTTCCTATCTCACATGCTGGATGGAGAAAGCTGGCACTTCTGCCCAAGTAATCGATATGGCACTCCCGAGTGAAACCGTTTCTGGGCTCTCGGAAAATGGACATGCAGGTGGTAAATTTCCCCGACCAAATTTGCACGAACGCCTGAATCGGGTGCTGCGGATCAGTCGACCCGATGTGGTACTCGCTTGTTACGGCATGAACTGTGGCATCTATCAGCCTTTGGACCCTGCACGATTTCGTAAGTTTCAGGAAGGTACGATCCACCTCCATGAGAAAGTAGAGGCCATCGGGGCACAGATCATTCACCTCACCCCACCGGTCTACGATCAACGCCCGGAAAAGCTTGGCCCTGCGGGTTCGACTGATTACGACATCGTGCTTAAACAATATTCCGAGTGGTTGCTTTCAAAGCAACAAGACGGCTGGATGGTCATCGATGTTCACGGTCCAATGAAGCAATTACTTAAACTAAATCGTGTTACAAATCCTTCATTCATTTTTGCTCAAGACACTGTGCACCCTGGAGATGAAGGTCATTGGGCGATTTGTCGAGCCGTCCTCAATGACCTCGGTGTCCCCGGAACATGGAATATCAAAAAAACTGATCACCTCTTGCCAGTTGTCACGCAAAGGCTTGAGATACTTCGCAACGCTTACATTTCAGCTGCTGGCCATACTCGGCCTGGTATTCCTCAGGGGCTTCCAATTGACGAAGCAATCACCGAGGCCAACCGACTCACAAGAATAATTCGCTCCGATTGAGTAACCGTTTTTATTCATTGTTTAACGACTAGACAATCATGCGGCCACAGGCCGCTCTAAAATTATTTTGGCACTACTGAGCCCTGCTATTTGAGCCCTGCTACTGAACCAGCCACTGAGTCTTCATCCTTTTTTCGCCACCCAATAGCCATCCACCCGTCTTTACGGGCCTCGAACTGTTCCATCGGCAGGGGACCAGCAGCGGCGAGTTGATCGGGTAGCTCAAGTGGATCAACAGTAATATTTTCTTTGAAAACCTTACCAAAACGCTTCTGAAGAATTCTTCTCAAAGAAGTTTCAGAAACACTCAATTTCTTGTCACCTCCGGGAATAAAACCAGGCGGGTAGATTTGAACTTCGCCATCTCGTACCAAACGAATTTGGTCAGCACCAGATTTAATACGGTATACAACTGAAATATCCATTGCGGGGAATTCACGTTCACCCGACGTATAGCGACTCCCACGAACAGTCAGTTTAATCATCCCGTTAGTAGCATTAACCTCTACGGGCTTTCTTTTTGCAAAAGTAATCGACCACGGCGGCTGATCTGGATCACTTGTTAGTGATTCTGGTAATTCACCATCACGCTCTTTTAACTGTTCTTCGACAAACTCTTGGGTGATGGTTCGACCAGCCAAGGTGATCTCACTCGCGTTATTAACGAGTGTCTCATGAACTCGAACTGATAGAACAGCATCGCTGTCCGCCTCCGGGGGATTCGTAAACGCCGCAATTTGATCACGTAAAGCTTTTCTGCCAACAACAGTGAGTTTGTCATGTGACGTGCTCATTCGCAGTAATTCAGGATACCAACCACGCACCTTGAGTGGCTGACGGAATTTTTGCTCATAATCTCGTGACGCTTCACTGATTGCACTCGCTGTCTCAGCCTCAAACTCCTGACGGACTCGTTCCTTTGCCCGCTTTTCACTGATAGCCTCGATTTTGGGCTTCATCTCTGAAACCTTTTTTGTCGCAATACGGCGAATAAAATTCTTGCCAAACCGGCTCTTTACGCCTATTCCAGTCATTCGCGTTCTTGTCGAAGCCGTTGCAACAGTTTGATCAGCCCACAAACGCTCGTCATCGATATAAATTCGCTTCCGAGCAGACAGTTCTGTCACACCTTCTGAGCAGACCGTAACCGGTCCTTTCGTACTTTTCGTATTCGCCAAATTGGTTGCTTGAAATGACAACTGCGTTGCCGCCCTCTGCGAAGAAGGAATAAAGTCAAGGAGTACCATCCCACTAGTATGCCCCGTTCCCCGCACAGGCGTTCCTAATACTACTTCATTCACGGGTGACACGCGGTCTACCACACGATTAACCGCCGATGAAAGCAGGCTTTCATCAACACTCATGAAAAGATTTGGCCGGTCTACTGCACTTCGGATCCTCGTCACAATTTTAGAAGCCTGCCGAGACTCAAGTAGCCTTGCCAAAAGGGGGCCGACGCCGTCGAGAGATTTTGGCGTCTTTTCCTTTGCTGCCGTTTTCATGAGGCCATTAAGCTTTTTAATTCTTTTCGTATAGGTCTCAGAAGCTTGATCATTGTTTGCGGCTACGGTGACTTCAATTGCTGCAGCAAGTGCTCGTCGCACCGTGACAAATTGATACATTTCCAACCCATTTTCATCTGCATTGAATCGTCGATACAACTTCAGCAAGGCACTTACGTCAAGCTTTTTTCCTGCATTTGCTTGAGTCTCAAGCGTTGACCAATCCAGATAGCTTCGCCAATCAGCACCGCTCGCGCTTCGCGACAGAAGCTTATTCAATGGCTTAAGTGATTCACCAAGATCACTTGATGCTTCGAGCAGAGCATTCTCACCCGGTTTTTTGAACGGCGGAATTTTTCCAATGGGCTTTTTACTAAAATCAGCAATGTCTGCTGCGCTGCAGATCCCAAAAATACTAATACTGGCAAAAGAGACCACAAGAACTGCGGAAACGTGACGGAGCATTACATTCGCCTGACTGCAAAAGATCGGAAACAGAAACGATTACGTAGAGTGTAACGATTTTAGGGCCTAGGACTCTACAGCAGACTCTCTAGCCTGCCCCACGGTTCTAAGCACGTTTTTCACCGACGACATCAAAAACCACTGATTTCCTGCATTTCCATCCGATTTCCGAGGCCAGAGCATTGTCAGATTTTCACTTGAACCATTAAATATGATCGATAGAAACACCGAGTTTTTATCGAAATTCTTCCCTCACCAAACACAGGCACCCGTTTTGCTATGGCGTCAAACAGTTATCGCCCTCTTCTGCAACCAGCCACAATAGTTTTCATGGTCGCTTTGAGCTGTCCATGTTTTGGAACGAGTGATCAGACGAATTCACCTCGTTCGGCTCTACCGCAGGAAGTCATTGAATTTCCAGATTACGAAGAAGCTACAAGAATTGCGAAAGAAAAGTCAGCGATGCTATTGGTGTCAATTCGTGCAAAAAATCTGACCGGTACCAATGATCCAGTTACTCAACAACTTGCAGACCCCTCTGTCAGAAAAGTTTTTATTGATTCAAAAACACCATGGATTTTTTGTGAACTTGATTTTAACAAGACTTCAATCACCCTCCTTCATACAACTTCCCTGCAACAACTCCGGAGAGGGCCTGGATTATTTGTTGTTGACTACGCTCATGAAACAATGCGTGGCCGAGTCGTTTCTGTGCTACCAAGGCAAAAAGGTCGGTATTACACATTCCAACCATCAGACCTTTTATTGCTTCCGGGATTACCCACAGGATCTTTGACACAACGATCAATGATCCTTGCTGTCCGGAGGCATATCGATCACCCTAACAGTACAAATGGAATCTTTGACACTGCACTCAGCGAAGCTGCGACTTCACACTCTGCTCATCAGGCGCAACTACAGAAGCAAGGTCATCATGACTGGCAACGACGCTCACAACAACTTCGTTTGCACGGCGGAATAGCAAAAGAAGTGTGCGCTGAGAGCTGGCCAGGACAAGATCTGCTTGATTCTTGCGTCGACTGTGTTTCTTGCTGGCGACAATCACCAGGCCATTGGCAAGCAGTTTATGGCAAACAGTCTGCCTTCGGTTACGATATTCGGCAAGGCACAGATAGTATCTGGTATGCAACAGGTATCTTTATCCACTAACCTGAGCAACCGGGAGGACAAATAATTTTCCATCACCCATTCTTCCTGTTCTCGCAACCCCACTCACGCTGTCGATAAAGTGATCGATTTGGGAATCCTTCACCCAACAGTGGATTTCAATCTTGGGAAGAAATGCAAGCGATCGGTCTTGTTCGGTAGAAGCATCAAGATAACTTTTCTGTCGTCCGTAGCCTTTTACCTCATGGACAGCAAGCGTATCCACTTGCAGGTCAGCAATGGCTTCGAGGACACGTTCGGCTAGAAACGGCTTCACAATTATTAAAACCTGTTTCATGGAGATCCTCTAGAATGACAAGAAGGCTGCTGGAACACTAGTTCTACAACCCGTCAGAATCCAATGGAAGAATTTTATTTTTTCACATTTTTTAGAAAAGTGAGACCGAAATGGTTCAACCCCATAATTCCTGAAGGAGCTTAGCAAGTTGCTGAGCATCATCTGATGCAACAATCCGATCAATTGTCGATTGAGCAACTTCGAGTTTTTCCAGAGATTTGGCAACAGAAGCCCACAGTTTTGTACGTTTCTTCCCCTCGGCAAGATACAGATCAGTAACTTGTTCACCAAGTCGCTGCACGAGAGCTGTATCTAGGTTCTCGTAGTAGTTTTTTACGACCTGACGCTGATATCGTGATAATTCGGCCATTCATCTATTCCTCCGGGTTTAGTCTAACCGCGCTGGAAGCAAACGGCTCTGATGATTAGAGTATCGGGAAACAAAGGCCTTCCTATCGAGAGAATCCTATGCCGACGATAACCTTCGCTACAGAGAAAAAAGAAATTCAAGTTCCTGAGGGTGCCAACCTCCGCAAAGAGGCGCTTGCCGCGGGTGTCTCGTTATACCCCGGTGTTCATAAAGTCCTCAATTGTCATGGAATGGCGTCTTGTGGGAGCTGCCGAGTGCTCATCACAAAAGGAATGGAAAACACGAGCCCAAGAGGAATTCTCGAAAAAGCTCGCATGGGTGTCTCTATGGCTTACATCGGTAATGAAGAAACCATGCGGCTCGCATGTCAAACCCGAGTCAACGGAGACGTAACCGTCACCACTTGTCCGCCTATAAACCTATATGGCGATAACTTTTTTAGTTGAATTTCAAGCGACCATTGTATTACAGAATGGCGTGATTAACTTGCAACACGACCAACGGTTGCAGTGATTGCCAGAGAAGTTCATCCTGTGTCTATATTTTATTTGCTGCCTTAAGGTCTATCCATGTCATCTGAACACTCAACAGCACAAACTACTCCTTCACTAGACAGCCTTCGGTGGCAAAAATTTCCTGTTCTTGATGACGGATTTGTGACAGTCGTTGATGTTATGGGGAACGACGCCTCCGTCGTGCAAGCGGCAAGAGTAAGTTATGGCGAGGGAACTAGAAAAGTCAGTGATGACCGACAATTGATTCGATATCTCCTCAGGCACGCACACACAACGCCGTTTGAGATGGCCGAGGTGAAATTTCTCGTGCGTGTGCCGATGGATTGTTGGCGACAATGGGTTCGACACCGGACTGCAAACATCAATGAGTACTCAACTCGATATTCACTAGCAATTGATTCCATGCAAAGTACCGGGAATGATGGATGGAGAAGCCAAGCAACATCCAATCGACAGGGGTCGGATGGTTTCCTCAAAGACAATGACGGGCACCCATTAACTCAATCCGAACAAGAGTTACAAAGCCTTGCCCGTAAAGTCTATGAGGAAAGACTGCAGGCTGGCATTGCACGCGAGCAAGCACGTAAAGACTTGCCGCTCTCAACATATACAGAGGCATATTGGAAAATAGATCTTCATAACCTCCTACATTTCCTCGCGTTGAGAATGGATAGCCACGCGCAACTTGAAATCCGAAAATATGCGGAGACTATTGGCTACGAAATCATTGCAAAGCTGTTCCCCCTTTGTTGGGAAGCTTTTCTTGACTACCGAGTTCACGCAATGCGACTTACGCAGCTTGACAGAGGAGTTATTCACCGTTTGGCATCGAGTGGTAAAGCATTGCCAGCATCACGTGAAGATTTCAATGTGGCCCAAGATCCATCGTGGGTTTCACTTGAGCGTTGCCGAGAAAGAGACGAGTGCTTCGGAAAACTAGCCTCACTCGGACTTGTCACGGAATCGTGAGACCAAGGGTATTACCTGAACTACTTCCCCCCGACCAAAACCGCCACATTCTTTTGGGACGACCAACAGCCCGTTTGCAAGAGAAAGTGTAAGCAAGTCAGCAGAGCCTCCCCAAGGTAAGGTTTTTGCAAGTAGTTCGCTCTTCCCCAATTCGAGCCGACAAGGATGATACACGGGTCGATCACGGCTACCCTGCACCGAATTTGTCAGTCTCGCCGTTTGTTGATCACGATCCTTTGGAATGAAGCTTTTCCCAGAAATCTTTTCCAACGCAGGACGAACAAATAATTCAAAACAAACAAGAGTACTCACAGGATTTCCAGGCAGTCCAAAGACGAGTGTCGGTGATGCTGCCGGTCGCTGCAAAACTCCAAACCAAATGGGCTTTCCTGGCTTCAGACACACTTTATGAAAAACACACTCGACACCAATATTCTCAAGTGTTTTTGGCACGATATCATAGTCTCCAGTAGAGACACCGCCCGAAAGCAACAGAATATCAGCTGCAAGCCCTTGAGCGATTAAAGCGCGTAGTGGCTCTGGGTGATCACTGGCGATGCCCATTGGGATTGGCTCTGCTCCACAGCTTGCCACTGCAGCAGAGAGCATCGGTCCATTCGTGTTACGAATTTGACCTCCCGCTGGAGTTTGACAACTGGGAACCAGTTCATTTCCCGTGGTAATAATCGACACTCGAGGTGGTGCAATGGCTAGTACATGAGAAGCACCAACCTCAGCAGCAAGACCTACATGAACCAGTTCCAAATTAACGCCCTGGCGGATCACCGTCTGACCCGCACGAAAAAAACTTCCCTTTTCACTAACGTGCTGACCGCAACGAAAATGAGGATCCTGCACAGATACCTGCTCACCCGCTTGGGCATTAGAAGTTCCCGAAACGGCCCGCTCGATTGGAATAACAGCGTCTGCACCAGCGGGCATAGGAGCGCCCGTCATAATCCGAATACACTGGTCCCGCTTAAGAACAATTCCCGTTGTCTCACCAGCACCGACTTCAGCAACAACTTCGAGGGTTACGGCCTGTTTGCAATCTGACGAATGAACGAAGTCTTTCGAGACAACTGCAAATCCATCCATCATTGAACGGTGCCACGGTGGTGAATCTGTATCCGACGTCACATCTTCCTGTAATCGAAGACCAACAGCATCCTCTATCTTGACGCGACGGGGCTGAACAACAACAGCTGACTTTTGTATGCGCCGCAGGGCTTCCGCGACATCAATCATGACAGCACATCACTACACGTGGTTCGTAAAAAAGCTCTCAGAATCTGATGGCCATCTGGTGTCAGAAAGCTTTCCGGATGAAACTGCACGCCGTAAACAGGCAACTCACGGTGACGTATGGCCATAATTTCCTTACCTCCGTTAGGTGCAGCCGCCCAAGCATCGACGGTAAAATCTTGTGGTAACGTTGAGGGCTCAATAACCAGGCTGTGGTACCGAGTTGCGGTAATTGGAGAGGGAAGCCCAGTAAAAATACCTGTACCGTTATGTTCAATTTGATCAACCTTACCGTGCATCAATTGTTGAGCGGCAACAATTTTTCCACCAAAAACCTGACCAATAGCCTGATGGCCGAGACAGACACCAAGTATTGGCATTCGACCTGCGAATCGGCGCACAACATCACAGGAAATGCCCGCTTCGTCTGGTGTACATGGACCAGGTGAAATAAGAATGTGACTAGGCTGCCTCGCAGCAATCGCGTCACCATCAATGCAATCATTACGATAGACTTCGATATTCAGGCTTGGATCAATTTCGCCAAGTCTCTGAACGAGATTCCAGGTAAAGGAGTCGTAGTTATCAATGAGGAGCAACATATAAACCAACTGAAATCTTTTTCTTTGTTAAGAAAACCTACTCTAAAAGAGTCGCTGGGTGACCAACTCGCTCGACAAGCGGGATCACTTGGGGTTTATAAATTGTTGTATAGGCCTCTGCTTGTCGATGGGCATCAAGCGATTCTTGTGAATCCCAATGCTCTACAAGCGTAAATAGATTTGGCTCAGATTGCGAGTGATAGACATCGAATCGCTGACAACCCGACTCAGTTTTACTCAGCCTCATTGCCTTACACAGTAAATCTTTCACTTTCTCAATATCACGTTCTTCTTTCACTGTCAGCGCGATATTCATACAAATCATTTGATTATTTCCTTTCTATACCAACACCTACTGTACCACGAGAGATTGCAAAATCGCTTGGCTACTACCTTTCCGAGCAAGGATTCGAATATACGGGGGTAGAAAGGCTGCTCGATGAGCATACGAACCAACACTCGATTCTTCCTTGAACTCACATGGTTCGAAAAAATCCTCAACATGAAATCCTGCCCGGCATATTCCACCGAGAATATCTGTTAAAGAATGTACAAATTCATCTGTTCCGGGCTCCCTCAATCGCGAGGGTGGTACAGGCGGCAAAGCTTTTGGGTGTACTGCTCTATAACTCTCTGGATACAGCAGCTCGTACCGTCCATTTGAATTGAGTTCCGACGATGACTGCAAGCTTCTCGGTGATTTATGCTGGCTGAGGTACAGCCCGCTAGGACGACAAATACGAGCAATTTCAGAAAAAAGATTTGTAAGAGAGGGCAGATAGCAACTACTGACTGGATGAATAACGAGATCGAAATAGTCATTTTTCAACATTGTAAGATCATCCATCGAACTCTGTATCAGCTCTAAATGAAGTTTTCGTTCCCGGGCGACCTGTCGATCGAGGTCAAGCATTGATGCTGACAGGTCGACAACAGTCACCTTTGCACCGGCCGCTGCATAAAGTGGTCCATGCTTCCCTCCACCTGCGGCAAGACAAAGAACTTCAAGCCCTCTTAGGCTAGAAGGAAGCCATGGGCGATCGGCAGGACCACCTGTACCAAGCCAACTTCTTGGATTTATAAATGCTTCATCGCACGCAGGCTTCGCCAACGCCTGGTGCGATTCGGCAAGTCGATCCCACGCAGCAGCATTCTTATACAGCGTTGATTTCGAAACGGAAGAGTCTAAACCATTTTCCATAGCGAAAAGTCTAGTCACGTGGGACTGATTGAAGCAGACCCATTTGTCTCATTACCGCAAGTGGTGGGCCAGGCCGCCACTTTTTTCGACGAGCATCGTAGATTGCTGGAACGAGTGTCTGACGACCAGTTTCAGGATGCTCACAAAATTCTCCAGCGAGTGGAAGCTCAAAGACTTTACCACTTTCTCGACAAACGTAGTGAATAACAATCACCTCATCGTTCTCAACGGCTGGGGGTCTCCTCGCAAATACGGACGGGTAGAGAAGCCATGAGGCAATAACGAGACCGAATATCGCACCCCAGAGACGCATATCTTTCATAAGAAATCTCCTCCAAGTGAATAGTTTAGTTCCGGTCCCACAACGCATCTACTTCTGCGTCATCTAAAGAATCTCCACCGTTCTGAGTAGCTAATGGACTGATGATGTCTCCATTGCAGATTACCCCAATACTATGGAATTCCATCCGAAGAACTTGACCAGGGCTCGTCCAAGGTCCGTTTCGGAACTTTCTGCTGAAGCCTTCAACATGCCCATCCACAAAGACCGCATTGGCAAACCCACCTCCATGACGAAAATGAGCCACCGGGTCTGCCGTCGAAGGTTTACTAAAACCACCAAGCTGTTCTCTCAGACCATACGGTGCTCCAAAATAAATCATAGCGGTCTCTGCAAATGCAACTGTCCGAGAGGTCTCAGGAACATCTCTGATTCGATATGCCTTATCCTGATACGGGCTGGGATCGTAATAACCTCCTGAACCTGGTCCGAGCTGCGTGTTGTACCCAAATGCCGTGGCGATACGATCACCAAACTTGACTTCTTCAAGCATAGATTCGGAAAAGTTTGGACACTGCAAAACAGAAGTGTTCGATTCAAAATATGGCTGTAGCGGCCCAGCTGTGACATCAAGTGTGCCATTGGAATCAGTTGTGTAATCAACTTCACCGAACCAATAAAGCGCTTTACCACCCGGCGTCCAGCTTCCAGCAACAGAGGCTGCGTAGCGAGTATCGTCATCAACCCTCTGACACGGAAACTTTCCATTATTTGCAGACATATAACTGTGCATGGCGACACCCAACTGCCGAGCGTTGCTTGAACAGCTTATACGACGGGCTGCCTCTCGAGCTTGCTGGACAGCAGGTAACAACAAACCGACGAGAACACCAATAATCGCTATGACCACAAGCAGCTCAATCAATGTAAAGCCTGCCTTGCCCCTACCAAATAATGACGCATCAGTGCGGTTCTGAACCGACACATTTTCCCTATCAAAATACTCTTCTAGTCTCATAATAATTTCCTCACGATCACAGCAGAAAAAACCTGCTGTAATCAAGATTTTCTATATCTGTCTGCGGAACACTCGCGTGAACCGTGCTCGTAAAACCGCCCTCGCAGCTATACGTGCTTCAATTAGCGTATTGGTAGGTCTTCTGACTCTCAGATTTGTCTGAATAACACCTTCTCGCGATCTGCCGTCAGACGCAATGGTTGTGATTGTTACTCAGACCAAATAACTCACGATTGGTCGCGATATTTATCTGATTACAGCGGCGGGGCCGTCCTGGAATTACACCAGTGTTCCCTGTTTACTCCGAAATACCGGTTGGCTTGCGGAGTCACCAAACGCTCGACGACAGTGTTATGATTACGACTCGCCGTGTCAACAACCGGACGATCACACAGCATACCTATTCGGAAAACTCATCGCGTCTGGCAAATCTTCTCAAATTGGTTGCCGAAAGCGATGAGTTTTGACGGTTAGTGAACCTTTAAGAACCAAGTATACCGGCTGTATGACGCTTGCCCGCAAAGTCAGCATGGTGGTCTTAACTCGCATATTTTTCCTGACTGATACAGCTAAGTCGTTACTGAAAAAAAACTTAGAGCCAACTCAAGCCTGTTTCCCTTGCCCGCCGATAGCCCCTGTGTCCCCCGGGGCATCACTGTGCCCGTCGGGTAACGAAACGGGGGCGGTAGTAACCTGATTTTTCTCGAGTCACGGATTGTCTCGAGCAGGCCTACCGCGGAAAAGAGTTCGTGGATCACTCCCTCGGGGTGACAAAAACCGCGCGGTCGGGATTAAACTCACTGGCGTGATCCACAAGCAAAGGAGATGTGGCTCGATGAAGCGTATGATGTTTCTCGGTGCACTGGTATTAAGTGTCACCTTCTGTAGTCAGTCCTATGGTTTTGAGCTTCTTGACAGAATGCTTGGACATGGATGTTGTGATTCGTGTTGTGATTCATGTGAGCCGGCTTGCGGATGTGAGCCAGCTTGCGGTTGTGAGCCAGCTTGCGGTTGTGAGCCAGCTTGTGGATGTGAGCCAGCTTGCGGTTGTGAGCCAGCTTGCGGTTGTGACAATGGCGGCTGTGACAGTGGCTGTGATAGCTGCTGTGGAAGTCGCTGTGGTCGCAGATGTGATCTTTTCGGTGGTTTAAAGGGTCTTTTTGAGCGATGCCATCGTCATGGCTGCTGTGACAGCTGCTGTGACAGTGGATGTGAGCCAGCTTGCGGTTGTGAGCCAGCTTGCGGTTGTGAGCCAGCTTGCGGTTGCGAGCCAGCTTGTGGTTGCGACAACGGTTGTGACAACGGTTGCTGTGACAGTTGCTGCGGAAGCCGCAAACGTTGCTGCAAGACTCCACTTCGTG
>ERZ1048872.635-NODE-635-length-36335-cov-8.247767_pt1 | contig 36335 bp, 28 predicted proteins | sample MGYA00383100_ERZ1048872 | MGnify/ENA primary metagenome ERZ1048872 (study PRJEB29581, sample SAMEA5548370) | metagenome | biome: marine; feature: coastal; material: water | depth 50 m | study: Short-term variability in the microbial, nano- and picoplankton...
AAAAAAATAGAGTGTGTTTTCATTAATTTGGCTTTTTGTTTTTTTATTTGTGGTCCGCAACGGGCGGGCCGTCGCAGTTATTTTTTGCGATCTGTGATCGCCATACTGGCACCAGACACATGTCGATTCGGGGTCTTGGCATGCTGGAATTGTGCCCAGTTGATCATTTTGCCGCCGGTCAGCGCGTCCTTACTGGGTCATGATAAAGACGGCAGTAATTTCTCAACGAGCCTGACCCAATAGGTTGATCCAACGGGCAGGACATCGTCGTTAAAATCATATCCGGGATTATGCACCGCGCAAGATCCCTCGCCGTCACCGTTACCCGTCCAGATATAACTTCCCGGTTTTTCCTGCAGCATAAAGGCAAAGTCCTCGGAGCCCATGGCTGGTTTTGGATTGAAATTAACCCTGTCGGCGCCAACGATACTAGCGGCGACCTCTCCTGCGACGTCAGACTCTGCCTTCGAGTTGATGGTCGCTGGATAACGTTGCTCGTAAAAGAAGTTGGCCTGTGCGCCGTAGGCTCGAGCAATGTCGGTTGCCATCGTGCGCATTTTATCTTCCATTAGGCTCTGAACTTTCGGTGAAAAACATCGCGTACAACCCCTGATCTCTACCTCATTCGGTATAACGTTGTAGGCATCGCCAGCATGAAATTGCGTGACGCTGATGACGGCGGGTTCCTGCGGGTCGATAAATCGACTGATAATAGATTGATAGGCCTCAACAATTTTTGTACCCACTAGCATGGGATCGATTGTGAACTGCGGCATCGCGGCGTGGCCGCCTTTACCGGTAATGGTCAATCTGAAAATATCGAATGCCGCCATCATGGGTCCAGACTTGATCGCGAAGGTACCAACGGGCATGCCGGGAATATTGTGCATACCAAACACTGATTCTACGGGATATTTATCGAATAACCCTGCTTCGATCATTGCCCGGCCACCACCTTCGTTTTCCTCTGCCGGTTGAAATATAAAATGCACAATTCCCTCAAAATTTGATTCTTCTGCGAGGTATTTTGCGGCACCCAATAGCATTGTCGTATGGCCGTCATGGCCGCAAGCATGCATTTTTCCTGGGTTGACTGATGCATGATCAAAATCATTTGCTTCTTGTATAGGTAGTGCATCTAGGTCTGCTCTCAAGCCAATCGCAACGTTACCCCTACCTTTTTTCAATGTGCCAACAACGCCAGTTCCTGCGATACCGGTTTCCACTTCAATGCCAAAACTTTCCAGTTTTTCCGCCACGATTCGTGCTGTTCTGTGTTCCTCAAAAGCAATTTCAGGGTGAGCGTGAATGTCACGTCGCCAGTCAGTCATTTCTTCTTTGTATTTCTCTATTGACTCGATAGTTTTCAAGGTTTTCTCCTGCTAGCCGCGATTAGGATCTGTGAACAAGTAAAAGGTTTTCGTTCCACTGATGCTTGATAATTTACGGAGTAAAGCTCGACATTGCAATTTCCTCCTCAAGTTTCGATACTAACTATCCAGTTGGAAAGCGCCGGTAGGTTCATTGACTTGCCCGGCAGAGATGGGCCATTTGAAAATCTAGAGACAAGCATGTTTGAACCTGAAGCACTACAAGCAACTTTGATCGACTTTGTACCGCTTTTGATTACGGTGATCAGCGTGCTACTGGTTTTGTGGGTCGCTCACATGTTGTTAATTGTCCGCCAGACCGACCTCGGAAGTGAGAAGTTGTTTCCTCGATTGTTGACGATGATGGGGTTGACGCTTATCGGCATGGTCGTCATCGTGTTAGCGATACCTGTTGAATCGGGTACAAGAAATCAAATCATCGGTTTGATTGGATTGGTAATCTCTGCGGTATTCGCTTTTTCATCAGGCAATATATTTGCAAATTTAATGGCGGGTATGCTGTTAAGAGTCACATCGCCATTTCGAGTGGGTGACTTTATTCGGGTTAATGAGCATTTTGGTAGAGTCGCTGAGCGAGGACTATTTGATACCGAAGTCCAATCCGAGAACCGTGAGTTGATTGCGATACCCAACCTGTTTTTAGTGACGCATCCGGTTGCGACTGTTCGAAATTCCGGCGCAATCGTCTCGACCAGTCTCTCTCTAGGGTATGATCTTAATCACAATCTAATTCGTCCTTTGTTGCTTGAAGCAGCGATAAAAAGCGGCTTGGAAGAACCCTTTGTTCACATTCGCGAGTTGGGGGATTTCTCCATCACCTACCGAATCTCTGGCATTTTGACGGAAGTAAGAGGGTTGATTACTGCGCAATCCAACCTTCGAATTGCCGTGCTGGATATACTTCACCGGGAAAATATTGAAATAGTCTCCCCGGGATTCATGAATCAGCGCCAGCTCGATATTGCTGAGAAAGTGCTACCTCGATCTGCAACGCGGAAGGAGAAACGCAAAGCATCAGTTGATAACACAATGGCGGAAGAGATTGTGTTCGATAAGGCGGAGCAGGCCGAGCAGTTCAGTGCAGAAAAGTCTCAACTCTATGAAGGAATCGCAGCATTGGAAGAGCAATTGAAGACCGCTGAAGATGCAGAGAAACAAGTGGTAGCACTCGAGCTAGAACATATGAAAGAGCAACTGGCGACGTTAGACCTCATTATCGCCGAGGTGCTAGAAGAAAAAAAATAGATTCTAATTATAATTATAATGACAATGACAAGGTCTCTGGCCATTTTTAACAGAGAACATTAAGCCTGAACAGGAGCCAGATTTGATGAACGGATTTGATTCAAAGTTAGTAATTTGTGGCGATTATCGCCACCCGCGACAGATGCTAAACGATCAGACTTATGATGGTCATGTATCAATTCATGATGACAAAATGGCGGAAGACCTTGGTTTTACAGGTGCGCCAATAGAGGGCCCGACACATTTTAGCCAGTTTGTGCCACTGCTGGCGGAGGTATTTGGTCAGGCATGGTTTGAAACCGGCTGTATCAGTTCTCATTACCTGAATATGGTTGTCGAGGGAGAAGAAGTGCGGGCTTTCGTTGAGCGCCCTGTCGGCGGTGCAACAATCACTCGTATTTGGGCAGAAAAACGCGACGGCACGCCAGTACTAGCAGGCACGGCCAGCGTAGGGTCTGGCGATGAATTATCAGAGCTCGATCAGCGGAGGGCGAAACTGAAGCCCTCTGAGCAGCTAGTTATTTTGTCCGAACTTTCGGTTGGCATGACAGGAAAGCAAGATGAATTAGTTCAGATGGATTTTGACCAAAACATGGGCGACCTTTATCCCTTTAGTTTGAACGACAAGTTGCGTGGAATTACTGAATTGTCGTCCTGGTATACCCGGGAGGGTGGGCACACCTCGCCTTGGGGTAGAGCCATTATCCCCCTAGAAATGATTAGTGTGCTAACACAATATAGCTCTCGTGAGGCCGAGTTTCCTATAAAAGGGCCGGCGGTTGGTTTGTTTGCTGACCAGGAAATCAAGTTAATTAACGGCCCTCTGTTTGTCGGGCAAGCATATCGTTTGCAGCGAGAAGTAGTCTGTCTAAGTGAAAGTCGGCGAGTTGAATCGAATTGGGTGATGACTTCCGTATACGATGCCGAGTCAGGGAAATTGGTGGCAGAATGTTTATTAAACTCCGCAACATTAAAGGACTCCTACGCAAAATATGCCGAGGAAGCTGAAAAATTAGGGAAGTCGCTCGCTTAATTTATCTGCGATGTCTGAGACATGCCGATCGACTACGCCCATCGCGCTGAGCGCTTCTTCGAGGCGTATTACGTATTCAACATTAGTGCCGCTGGGTCCTGAAGCTTGTTGAATCTGTTCAACTATTTCATGAAGTGGGGACTCTCCAAGATAATCTGGATTGCCTGGCGTCGCAAAATAGGTGAGTCCACTTTGTTTACGACCGCGAATATTCAGGTTGATTTGAAGTCGTTCGTAACCGCCTTTTTCCCGGTAGTCGAGATGAGCAAGTACCGCCTCAGCTTGGTTGGGATCTATACGATAAGCAACGCCCCAACACGTGCTTCCTCGAGAGGCGTGTAGCGTAACGACCCTGCCGGGGTGCTCGGGGACGCCCCTATGATCGGCTGAACCCTGCCAAAATCTGCGAACGTAACCATCGATTGCGGCGGGTGCGCGCTCTTCATAGGGGAAGTCGGCTCGCCATATTAAAGAGCCGTAACCAAATATCCATAAGGGGCTTTCATGCTGCATGAGTCGATTGGAGTTGTTAGTTCCCGATTCGGTATCTGAGTTTAACTACGAAAACATCGACGAGCCTCTCAGACCATGATGACCTGACCAGTTCGGAAAAACTGTCTTGTGGTCGGCTATCGACATTTGAACCTCTAGTATAGACAACGAATAGATCAGACAGCGGTGCGATTTCCCAGCGGTACCTTGCTTGGAAAGTCAGACGACTGATACTGAAATCCCTCAGTAGATCATCTGCGCCCCTGATTTCTTCAATAAGATCTCCATCTCCTATCGGCACTGTCCATCGCTGATCTTCGAAAGCTTTAATGCCAGCCCACTGCGCCTTAATCTTGAATTGCTGACGGGCGCTTAGGAAAAAACTCGCCTCAATGCGAGGTCGCCAGATCGAGGTGTTAAATGTTGTGAAGTCTCTTTCCTCATCATGAATCAACCATCCTTTCTTATCTTCATAGGTGACAAAAGATGAAAGGGAAAAGCGATCAGTAGGACGCCAAGTGACATTAAGTCGATATTTCAATGTGCGCCCGCCAATGTCCTCATCCTCGTAGAAAAGGCCATACTCAGTGCTCAGTTTCTTTGATCGGTCTGTACCATAAAAAAATCCGGTGCTGACTCTGCTGTCGATTTTGAACGCGCCATTGCCGCCACTATTCACATCGTCCCATCTGCTCGGTAAGTACTTGAACTCGGTAACAAGAAAATTATTGTTGTTAAAAAGTCGCTCCTGAGATGAAAACAGTGCTGAGCGTACTGTCTTGCCATCAGTGTTGTATTGCTGGTTTAAGCCGAGTGAAGTTTCTCTTGATTTGATGTGTGTAAATCCTGATTCGTTCCGTTCATAGTTATAACGGACACCAACCAGGTCATTCCTTTGAAGAAACCCAAGATCGTTGATTTCTAGGTCTTCATCGTAGTAGTCGAAACTAAAGCTATGCTCGCGGCCTTGCGCGGGGTTGTACTGGACGTCAACAAAACCGCCGGCGCCGGTGGTGTCATCAACGTCGCTAAACATGAATTGTGCATCCGTATTCCAATTCCCCTGACGGGACAGGTAATGGCCATCGAGGGAATGCACCATTGCTTGGCTCTGAGGGTGATCCACCACAGTGCCGAGCCAGCCAAAGCCCCTTCTCGCACCGGCGCTGTTACCCTCATATACCACTCAGCCGACCCCGAAATCCCGTCCATCCTGAACCACGCTAAAGGGCTTCTAATCTAACTCACCTTCCAGCAGCGTGTCCTCTTCGAATGCTGTCAAAATACCATATCTAACTTTGCCATTTTGGCCCGTCACTTTCGCCGCACCAAATAGTTCTGTGGGTTGGTTTCGCTCGACGCTTTCGAGTTCAAAATCGTCTATGTCGGGCCTTATAGGGGCGCTGCCTATTCTTCTGGTGTTGACTAGAGTCGTTGGCGTTCCCTCTCTCCTCCGCGCTCTCGGCGTTGCATCAAATACCTCGTTGCCCTCAAGAAAAAATGCGCGTTTCTCTGGGAAAAATGTTTCAAATGAAGATAGATTGACGTCAACCTTGTCGGATTCAACATTCCCAAAATCAGGGTTAACCGTAGCAGTGAGCTGTAGGTTGGTGGTTGGTCGCCAAAATACGTCAAAGCCTGCCTTGTAACTATCGGGATCAGTGTCATCAAGATTGTTATAGGTTGTTGACGCGTAGGGGTAAAAAGTGAATTGCTGCTTGGGGTTCACACCTTCAACCCGCAGTTTCCGCAGTTTCGAAAGAAACACATTCGTTGTACTAGGCAGCGCAGGAATAGCCCACCGTTCATTCTTGTGAGCAACACTGCGGGAAAAATAGACCCCCATATTTCGGGTGCTGTTAGCCGATTCGGGCATTGTCATCATCGACCAAGGTATGAAGAATTCTGTGTCATAACCGCCTTCGACCTCTGCTGAAGCACCATTCCATGGTCCATCCCAGCGGCTGCTATATTGTCTTTCTGGTAGCACGGTGCCGTCTTGTAGCGAGCCACCCAGATTGACTGCAAACCAGTAGCCATAAAGTCCTGAGCCACCAGGGTCAAGCGTAACGGAAACGGTGTCTCTCGGTATAAAGTCGTCCCGCGAGCTTAACCTAGAGATCAACGTTGCCTTCGGTTGTTCGCTGTGAACGCCAATGTAGAGGCCCTTTTCTGTATAAAATAACTTTGCTTCGGTCCTGTACTCGGTCGGAACCAGCGTATCTGGATCGATCACGACAAAATCGTCCATGTAAGGTAAAGTCGACCAGACTGCTTCGTCGAGAAGTCCGTCGATTTTAATGTCTACCTCTGTATGCTGTTTTTTGACCAGTGTTGTCGTGACATCGGTAGCAATTTTTGTCACGCTGCTGGAGGTCAACGTCTCTTGGGCCTGAACCGCCCAACTGTTTACGCCCGCAATTAAAAGTATGATGGAGCAGGCGAAAAATCGCTGCACGGGATTTGAGGCAAAGGGTCTTTTGTTAGTGCAGCAATAATACAACAAGATCTGTCAATTCCATTTTGTAACAATCGATAAGAAAGTGACTTGTGGCTGCTAAACCACAAGCATACTATAGGGCCGCCGAACGATTAGGCTGTTTTTACTTTAGTTGTTATATAGCAGAAGCAAAACCGCGGGAAATGCTACAGGAATTTTGGAACATAGGCCATTGAAACTGAGGAATCTTATATCTGAAACGGTTCAGCTTGCTGGTTTGAGATTAATTAATGCCGTCGCTAAGTCAGGTGGATACCGTGTGGATAGGGGGCTTACTTACGGCACAAAAACTCGAAATGAGTTAGATCACTATGTTTTGCATGCTGGCAGCGTAGCAGACAAGTCGAAACGCCCACTAGTCCTGTTTATCTACGGTGGAAATTGGCAAGGCGGTCATCGAAATGACTATCGCTTTGTTGCCGATACTTTGTGTACGTTAGGATGTGATGTCGTTGTGCCAGATTACCGACTCTACCCTGAGGTCAGGTTTTCTGACATTCTTGACGATGTTCGTTTGGCTATAACTTGGGTATTAAACAATGAGGAGATTGACTCATGTCGTCCTATTTACGTCATGGGACACTCTGCTGGGGCCCAGTTAGGATCTCTGCTTTGCCTCAATCCTGCATTGCTATCCCATTTGCCGGGTGCTGAAAAACGCATAGCAGCTTTTATCGGCTTATCAGGGCCTTATGATTTTTATCCTTTTACTGAAGATAGTCACTGGGACCTATTCGCGCCGCGAGAGGACTATCCGCTCTCGCAGGCGGTTAACTTCGTGCGTCGAGAAGCGCCGCCTCTTTATCTGCTCCATGGTAAAGAAGATAACCGGGTGAGAAGGGGACACTCAAAAAGCCTTATGGAAAAGCAACTAGCCGCGGGCGGCCAGGCCAGCCGTGAAGTCTATGAAGGCATTGGACACGTTGATATGGTAGTGTCATTTTCTGTATTTCATCGTCGTAAGAGTCAGGCGATTAAAGATATTAAATCATTCATTGATCAATCAATGACGAAACACACCCAAAACCGATTAAATACTTGAGAGGAATAGACCATGACAATTAGTGCATCTTCGACTGAAGAACTTTTGGTGGAACAAAACGGAAACGTGGTTGTAATTACGCTTAACCGGCCAGACAGACTCAACGCGATCAGTCGAGTAATGTTGAACGAACTCTCGGTGAAAATGACTGAAGCCAACAAGGACCCTGATGTTAGATGCATCGTACTGACCGGCTCTGGCAAAGGTTTTTGCGCAGGTTTGGACCTGATTGACGTGGGCCAGGGTGGTATCGGCAGCGGTGATTCGAAGGGCAGCAATCGCCCTCGCCAGCTTTTTGATTTGCGGGATGCGCCGATCAATGTAATGTGGAATATTGACACACCCATCGTTTGTGCGCTCAACGGCGCAGCGGCCGGTTATGGTATGGATATCGCTCTACTTTGCGATATCAGAGTCTCTGGGCAGTCTGGCAAGATGGCAGCGGTTACAGCCAAGCGTAATGTCGTGCCTGAGAGTGGTGGTACTTGGTTGCTACCTCGGTTAATAGGCTGGGCAAAAGCGTCCGAACTTTACTATCGGGGACGCGTTGTAGGTGCTGAGGAGTGTCTCGATATTGGTCTGGTAAATACAGTTGTGCCGGACACTGATGTCATGACAACAGCGATGACATGGGCCCAAGAGATAGCCGACAATGCGCCGCTTGCTGTGCAAACAACCAAGCGAATGATGAGGATGGGATTGGAACAGTCTTACGACACCTCGGTTGATCAGTTGATGATGCACCTGGGGGGAATGTTCCAGAGCGAGGACTTTAACGAAGGCGTGCAGGCATTTCTTGAGCGAAGAAAGCCTGAATTCACTGGTCGATAATCCAAGCTCGATAGCGAATAGCGTGAGGGCTTGAGCCCTCATGCTGCCACTTTACCCATTAGCCACGCGCCGCTGGGCTTCCCGCCAAGTTGCCATTAGGCCGAAAGAAATGCCCTGATCTCCTCTTCTCTTTCCATTGCATCACGGTAGCCCGATTCCATCAGCTCTTTACAAAAAGCGGCTTCAAAAAGCAGATAACTTGCCATACTTGCACCACCCCCCGTGCTGGTTGCGCCTATCGTCTTGAAAAATGTTCGCATGGACAGTGGTAAGGCTGAAATGTGTTTGGCGGCTATCTCGTCAAATTTAACCGAAGGCGTAATGGAGAGCACTTCTATGGGGCGTATGTTGGCAGCTTTAAGTTGGTCCTTGCTGAGATATCGACTAATAAAATTAAATTTCTCAAGCATCTCAAGATCTTCGTCCATCGCATCGATAAATGAACTGTTGAGTAAATGCCCGGCTATCTGCGCAAAGGATGGTTTGTGGGTCACAGGCTCGCGCGACTCTGCGTGATCTTTCTTGTTGTAGCTGACCCCAACAACAAACAGTTTTTCAGCGCCCAAATGCAGCGCAGCGCTAAGCGGCGCACTCTGACGAATCGCACCGTCGCCGAAATACTCCTGATGGATTTTTACCGGAGGAAAGATTGTCGGCAGCGCTGACGAGGCCATGAGGTGGTCATGAGTCAAGCGTGTGCCGACACCAAGGCGCTGATTACGGCGCCAGCCCTTAATTCCCCGATCGCCCTGGTAAAAGCTGATGTTCTGACCGGAACTATACGCCAAGGCGGTAATGCACAGCGCATGCAATCGGCCATTATTAATATGCTCATCTAGTTTGTCGAAATCAATTTCAGTGCTGAGCAGTTCCCTTAAGGGCTCATTGTCAAGCAATGCAGCGGGTGCGCCGGATGAAATGCCCTCTCGAAAAAATGAAGAAAATAACCTGAGGGTCGACTTTAGCAGCTGGCTATATCCAACTTTGTGGATTCGATCTGACTGTAGATTTTGCCAAAGTGCTTCCAATCGATTGATGGCATGGCCATAGTGATCGCTTTCACAGGCGAGTAAAGAAGCGTTTATGGCGCCTGCGCTAGTGCCACAAATGATGCCAAAAGGGTTCGCTCCGCCGTCGGGCTGAATATGTGCGATTGCTTTGAGTGTACCGACTTGATAAGCACCTCTCGCTCCTCCGCCAGAAAGCACCAGTGCAGTCTTTTTTTGCTCTTGTTGCATAAAATTCCGTTATCGGTGCGCCAGGTTATATAATCAACCTTCGGTGAAAGAATCCAGTTTGTTTTATCACAAGTTTTTTGGGTCTGACGTTATTGTAGTCAAAAGAGGCAGTCATGTCAGACGACCGCAATCGGCCGCTAAGACGATCTCCACATCAAGGATCAAATGATTAATGCGTTACTCCCAAGCTCGTTTTAAGCAAGCGGTCGAATTGTTGGGCGAAGTACTTACTGCTACTGAACCAGTGGAACGCTCGGTCGATAAGTTTTTTCGCCGCAATAAACAGATGGGCTCCAAAGACAGGCGTTTTGCCTCGGAGATCGTTTACCTGTGTGTTCGCCGTAAGCTGGAATTAGAAACCCTTGTGAAATTGAGCGGTATTGGCATACCAGCAGACATTGAGTCCGTCGTTACCTGTGGTTTTTTACGATATTTTGATTGGCTTCCTGAATATTTCAAAGATACGAGCGTCGCTTCTTATGCGGCTTCTCTCAGAGACTTTCTTGCTCAACTAGACGAAGATGAACTGACGCTCTCTGAAAAACTGAATCTGCCTAACTGGTTGTTTACTGAAATGAGGTCGCAATTTGACGAGCAGACACTGATTGATCTGGGTCTAGCCCTGTTACAACCCGCCGAAGTTGATATTCGGGTGAATACGTTGGTTAGTGATCAATCGACGTTATTGAATGCCCTGCAAAGGGAAAGGATTGAAGTTGAGTCAACGCAACTCTCGGCTACTGGATTGCGTGTTGCAAAAAGAGGCCCGCTAAAAAATTCGAAAGCCTTCAAGCAGGGTGGTTTCGAATTTCAGGACGAAGGAAGTCAACTAGTGAGTTGGTTGGCACGCCCTGAACCGGGGCAACTGGTTGTTGATTATTGTGCTGGTGCCGGTGGGAAAACGCTGCATCTTGCCGCATTGATGCGGAACGAGGGTAGGTTAATTGCGGCCGATGTCGAAGCTCGTCGTTTGGCGAGGCTTGCGCCCAGGTTAGCCCGCGCAAAGATTAATATTGTTGAGACTCAGCTAATCAATGAAGCGCTCGGCGCCCAATCATTTGATGCGAAAATACTGGGTAAGGTAGATTGTGTCTTGATTGACGCACCTTGCTCAGGGGTTGGTACACTGAGGCGAAATGTAGGGCTCAAGTGGATAAGTCAAAACCTTGAGGCATTAACCGCGATGCAGCTAAGCATCCTGCAGAGCGCGGCAAAACTTGTGAAACCAGGCGGTGTATTGGTCTATGCAACCTGCTCCTTTCTTCGTGCTGAAAATCAGTGCGTAGTTGAATCTTTTTTGAAAGAAAACAGAGATTTTTCGCGTTCACAAAATTCGATACCACACCCTGATCCCGAACTAGCGAGGATCAGAGGCGTAGATGCGGTCTTGGCGGAGAGTATCCAAGCTCGCGGCGAAGTGCTGTTGAGACCTGACCTTCACGGCACAGATGGTTTCTATGCGCAGAGACTAGTCAGAATATAGACGAAATTTACTTGGCTTTTTGCAGATTGTCTCTAGCAATAAGCCGCGTCCAATTTTCCATTGAAAACGCTTGAGAAAATATGGACGCCAAAACTCCATCGTTCAACAGAGATTGCACCTCTTCCGCTGACAACTCTGTGAGCTTTTGTGGGTCAATCGAAACGTAGTTTGCAATGGTTGTCGGTTCACTGCCATCGTCTGCGTTTTGCGTTGCGGTTTGCGGCGTTAACAAACCCAGTTCCTTTATTCTTCGACAAAAGTTTTGTGTTTTTGTCGCCTCGAGTGCGAATTGCTGACAGAAATCAATCATGTCCTGTGTTTCTTTTGTAACCGATTGACCGTCAAAGAACGGGAAGTCAGCATCTTCCGTTACCCCGTCCGATGCGGTATCTATGACGACAGCTGCTTGAGCATTTTCTCCAGTCGCGAGCGCGTAAGGATATCGTCGAAGATAAGAAGGAATGTAACTGTGTGGGTCCCATTGGCCATCGTCGGATACGAACAAGTTTCGGTCCTCCGTCAAGCCTACAATGGCAAGCGCGGCGGGGTTTTCAAGATTGCTGAAAACAATCGGATAGTGTTTCTGAACACTCGAGAACTCGGCTGCGACGATGGGTATTGCTTTAATATTCTTAACAAATTCGAACGGATTGGGTAGTTTTTTCAGTCCAAGCCTACTGTGCTCCTCATTATTGAGCAGCATGGGCGTTTTGTAGAGGAACATGCTGCCATTGATTGAGGTATTCATCGTTGTTTCGTCAGTATTTGCAGAAGTCGTGTCTGTCATTTTTATCGCTCGAGCCCGGAAAGACTTCATTATATCCCGTGACACACGGACAGAACAGCAGCGTTGGTGTTTTATCGGTGTGCTAGTCAGGTAGGGCAAATTGATGCAAAATGATGGTGTATCAATGACGCTTGAGCGCATCAAAAGAAACGTATGTCAGAAGAAAATAATTACAGGGTCGTTTTTGCCGGAGACTTAACGGGAGAATTTGATCTTGACACAACGAGGCGACGATTTAGTAAGGTCTTTCGTCTTGACAAGGTTAAGGTTGAGCGATTGTTTTCGGGACCGGAATATTCGTTAAAAAGCGAACTAACTGAAAAGCAGGCAATGAAATATGCGATGAAACTCGCCGAAATTGGCTGCGAATGCTGGATAGACCTGATGCCAGATCCAGATGATATTTCTTTGCAGCCTGGTTTTGTTGAGAGAAGGAAAGGGCAGCGTAGATTTCTATTTCGTCGCGGGCCTAGGGCTGGTGCAATTGTGCCAGATCGTCGATTGCTTCGTAGTCGTCGCAAAATTGATCTTATCCTTTTTGATAAACACGGAGATTTTCCCGGTAATACAATTTCAGGAAGAAATTAACGGGCGCTTTCAATCCGATTTGATATTTCCTGCCGCATCGAACGTCGGTGAAAGATAGGACCAGACCGGTGAGAAGAAAACGCCGTAAATGAACAACACAACAGAAACAAACATTGCCGGTACAAGCGCCTCCAGAGTACCGAATATCTCGATAATATTCCCCAGCACAATCGCGCCAATAGGGGCGCTGCCGATCAGCCCTAGGCTGTAGACCGATAATATTCGAGCCCTGAATTCGGGTTCTGCTGATTCCTGAACAATTGTTCGCGACAGTGTTGTGGTAAGCCCCATATTTAGACCCCACGCAAACATCGCCGCGATAAGTAACCACCAGTCGGGTTTTATCACCAACAGAGACAAAATAAGAACGCGGCTAAGCTGCATAATCAGGAACCAACGACCGGGTCGTTCGATTGGCATGATCTTGAACATAAATAGATTGGTTAAGGTCGCACCGAAAAAAAAGATAATCATAATGGTCGCTAGCTGCAACGCGTTGCCGTCATAGGCACGTTTGACGATAAACGGAACGACAGTCATGAAAGCGCCGGCATTGAAGATACTGGAAATGAAGTTGATGACCAGAAGATGAAAGACCTTTTTGTTGTTGTAAGTGGCCTTAAATCCGTTCGAGAGTCTCATCCACGACGTTTCTCCAGCGGGTTGGGGTGTTGGGGTTGTTTTGTCCAGCCTGCTAGTGGCAATGGCAGCCAACAAAATCGCCGTTGCTTGTACAACTAACACCGTGGACAAACCGACTTTGTCCATTTGCCCAGCGAAGGTCAGCGATAAGATTTGGATAAGAAACATAACGGCAGTGGAGGCCGTCACTGCTCGTTGGACTTCACTGCCCGCCACGTGATTAAGTATCGCCTGTTGAGCTGGGCTCGAAAACGACGTGGTTGTGCTGATTGCTAGACCAAACAGCAATATCGTCCAAATATTTAGCAGATCGAAATAGATACATGTCGCCAGCATGAGTGGAAAAAGCCAGGTAATGGAGTAAACATTCAGCAAAATTGACCTAGGGTCTTTGTTGTCTGCGCTCGCACCACCCCATAACATTAAAAATAAGCCTGGCACGCCCATTGCCGCCTGAATGAGGCCTACCTCATCACCGGGTAATAACAATACGCCAACCAACAACCAGCTGATGATGAGTTGTTGCATTGAAAACCCGGCGTGGAAAAAAGTTGTGGAGCCCATGTAGGCGATAAACTTCGGGTTGTCCCAGAGAGAGTTTTCTTCATTGACTGCTTCAGTCATGAGATGATCCGCTATGTATAAGAGTTTTCAGCTGCGCTTTGTAAATCGGGACAGACAGGTTTCGAGGATAGCAGGACTTAACCCTGCTGACACCTTCCGAATACACAGGCTTCTGAAAAAAAGCGAGTATGAATCGCTGATGTGAACCAACTTGAAACGGGAAAATGTAATGAACCTACAAATAATGGCGGAAGGTGCTGCGGCACGACTGAAAGCGCGAAAAGAGACGATTTCTGTCGCAGAGTCTTCGGCTGGAGGTATCATCAGCGCGGGACTGTTATCGGTGCCGGGGGCGTCAGCTTACTATGCCGGTGGCACCGTAATTTATACCAAAGCCTCTCGCAAAATTTTCCTCGAATTAAACATGGAAGAATTAAAAGGCCTTAAACCGCTCACCGGAGAGATGGCTCTATTTTTCGCTAGGGCGATTCAACGAACAATGAATTCTGATTGGGGAATCGCAGAATTAGGTGTTGCAGGACCCGGTGGAACCCCTTATAGCGACGAAGTCGGTATTAGCGTCATTGCCTTGGCAGGTCCCAGTGAGGTGAGTGAGACGATTATCACTGGTCATGATGATCGGGAAAAAAATATGTTTGAGTTCTCCTCTCGGGCCTTTCAGCTGATTGAAAGTACACTTGCTTGATTATTTGACACCGGCTGGTAACCATTATCCTTGAGCGTCGCTCGGCAGGAGCCTGCTTGCTTAAAGGTGCGCCGAGACACTTAATTCAGTAATGATTTCAGGTGACGTAAATGAACAATTACTTAGGCTGTCTGGCTGCGATGGCTTTTGCGTCCGCCCGTCAAACATTACCGTATAATATTTGTGTCTGTTAAGTGCCCAATAGGTTTGCTCGAAGAATCAATGTTTAGACACGCTTTTAGCGCGTGTTCGTGAGATGAGGCAAGAAAGATGAGTCCAGTTTTGATCGGCATCGTGCTAATGCTGGTTTACGCACCATTATTGTGGGTGCGCTTTACCCTTTGGCGATATAGACACGAGCTCGATGAGATTCCAGGTACAGGCGGAGAGCTTGCTCAACACCTTGTCAAAAAGTTTGCTCTAGACGGCGTTAACATCGAAGAAGGCGAGGGCGGACAGGACCATTTTAGTCCAGGGGACAAGACCGTGCGGCTTGGGCCGGAAAATTACCACGGTAAATCATTGACTGCTGTTGCTATCGCTACCCACGAGGTTGGTCATGCTATTCAATTTCATAGGAATGAACCTACTTGCCAGCTGTATAACAAATACTACCCCGTCGCGCATCGAATCCAACGTTTAGGCATCGCGATGGTATCGCTACCCATTTTTGGGTTGCTCTTGTCTGCGCCAAAAGTAAGCATTTTTGCGATGCTACTTGTCGCAGGTGTCATGATTGTTTCTGCGTTGATTCATTTGATCGTGTTACCACAAGAATGGGATGCAAGTTTCAACAAAGCGATGCCGATCCTTGAGGAAGGTGATTATATCGACAAGAAACACTTACCTGCGGTCAGGGCGATTTTACGCGCTGCAGCGTTGACCTACTTTGCAGCTGCCCTCGCAGATGTCCTGCGCTGCTGGCGGTGGGGTGGTTTGTTGCGGGGCTTGCGATTTTAGCCTCGCTGCGTAGGAGCATGCTTCGCTGTCAAAAAAGGGGGCTTGCGCCCCCGAATCGTTCCCTACCAACAGCATGAAATAGTCAGTCGGGATCGGGCTAAATCTACCGACTTGCTAAGTAGGCATCTAAGTCGAATGAAAACTGCATCACAACTCTCCGGTCAAAGAAGTGATTTTCTGGTGTTTCCTCCGCGCTGAGAGGTTGTGACTCCCCAAAAGCTTTCGTCACGATCTGCTGTCTCTTGACCCCGCGAGAAATCAGATAGGCATGGACATTAGCAACCCGATTTTCGGAAAGTGATTGGTTGTAAAGGTGATCTCCTCGGCGGTCGGCGAAGCCGGATAGACTTACCCGTGTGTCGAGATTTCTGGACAGTATTCTCGCGATTTCATTGAGTTGCTTTTGATAGTGTTGCTCAATGTCGCTCGAGGCGGTTTTGAACTGAATGGGTAGCTGTCGGCTGTTCCAGCTTGCGGTCTGAATCTCGATCATCCGCTTTAGCTCGTGATCAAGGTTTGCAATTTCCGAATGCATTTTATCCGCGGAAGCCTTGTTTTTTTGCCTGTTCGAGGCGATTTCGGATGCCAGTTCACGGTTCATTCGATGGTAACCAACAAGCTTTCCTAGCACCGCCCCTCCGACCATCGCGCCGACACCAGCGCCAATAGGTCCTGCAACTGCTGCGCCGACGACCATTCCAACGACAGCTCCACGCGTTTCCTCTTTTTCGGTCTTTTTTTGCGCTGCGAATGCAGACGTAGTGACGACTGCAGACAAGAGTGACAAACTCACTATTCCAACAGCAAATGGGATTCTCATTTCGTATTTCTCCTGTTTTGTTGTATTCCACATCATTGATGCTTGATGTGTATTAAACTAGGGAATTCAGGCGCCTTAATGTGGCAATTCTGGAAATCTACCGATGAATTATGGCAAAAAAATGGCAATCGATTGGTGTTACCAAATACCGAGTTTGCAACGCACGATACGAATTAACTGGCGAATCAAGGGGCGGTAAAATCTATGAGTTATCGAGTCGCGGTAGTCGAAGATGACGAGATGTTAAGAGAGAATTACTCTGATCTGTTTAGAAAACAAGGTTATCAGGTCAACAGTTTTAAAGACCGAATTGAGGCTCAGCAGGTTTTTAGCGCGCAACTACCGGACTTAGTGATTGTTGACATCGGTCTAGGTGACGAGGTGGATGGAGGATATAGCCTATGTCAGTGGCTGAGGCAAAAATCTCGCACACTGCCAATTATTTTCCTAAGTGCCAGAGACAGTGATCTTGATATCGTTAGTGGGCTTAGAATGGGAGCCGATGATTACGTGACTAAAGACATGAGTCTGCCGCATTTGGTCGCGCGTGTTTCTGCATTGTTTCGACGAGTCGAGGTGATGGCAGAACCTGAGGAAAGCCAGAAGAAAGCCATAGAGCTTGGTAAACTCAGGGTTGACGAGTTGCGTTTCAGCTGTCACTGGAACGATCAGGTCGTAGAGCTAACGCTCACAGAATTCTGGATGGTCTATGCCCTGACCAAACATGCTGGACATGTTAAGAATCGGCAACAACTAATGGATGAAAGTCACATCGTGGTTGATGACGCAACGATTACCTCGCATATAAAGCGGATTCGAAAGAAGTTCCAAAAACTCGATAGCAATTTCGATTGCATTGATACAGTTTACGGCATGGGATATCGGTGGAACGGTTGATGACGCGTTTGTCCAAGACAACACTCAATGCAGTTTGTCAGCGAGGAAATCGGTGATGGGATTCCTATCGATTATTTTTCGTCGCGGGGCTCGGCCGGGTATCAGAACGCAACTGTTGTTTCCATTTTTGCTGCTAACAACTTTGCCATTTTTTGCAGAATTTTGGCTAAGTAACTGGTCATACGTGATGTTGGAAAACCAACGGCAGCAGGTCGTTGATAACGCCAAATACATGGCGCGATCAATAGAGGCTTCTGATCCGTTAGTTAGAAAAATGGCCTTGCGTAGTAACGAGCAAGGCAAACAGTATCTGGTGGCGGATCTGGTTGATGATACCAAAGTGCTGGATGGTCGCGACGATGATTGGTTCGGTGTTGAAGGCTTGCCGCTAGGTGTTAACGATCTGGTGGAGATCAATAGAACGTATAAGCCGTCATCTTTCTCAGCTGAATACAGGCTTGGAACCTCTGCTAGCTCACTGTATTTGTTTATAGAAGTGCTGGATGATGTGGTCATCTATCGCGAGATTAACAATCCAAGTGTACACAGAAATGACAACCTTCAAATTGCAGTTTTAGATCCAAGTGGTGAGTATCGAAAGTATACTATCGCTGCGTTTCAACCTGCGTTTGTTAATGCCCATTTCGTTTCAAGTAGCGGGCGCTCGCTGCGCCAGGAGGAGGCGATTGAGGCTGTCTGGTTAGCAACAGAAAAAGGCTACAACCTCGAGCTCAAAATTCCTCTAGATCTTGTTGGTGAAAAATTCAGTTTCGTTTTGTCAGATGTTGATGATCAGCAAGATAGAGATGTACATTTCCAGATGGGTAGCTCTTCAGTTGCCACCGAGTCAGACCTTACTGTCTTGATTCGCCCATCCCTTAGCGCTAAAAAGATCCTTGCAGCATTGGAAAACGCTACTGTTCGATTATTCGATGCTAGGAAAAAAATTGTGTCGCTTTCGCTCAACGATGCTAGCAGTGCTGCTGGCAAAAGTGACCGTGAATATCCCATCTCTTGGGAGTCGGGTTTATTGTCCTTTTTGTCTGCTGATCCTCATGCCGATCTGGACAGCAAGCGCAAGATAGACGTAGGCGAGGCGTCCCGAGTATCAACCTCCTTGCTAGTCGACGCCGCACTTATCGGTGAATCCGGCTCTAACGTTATTCAAGGGAATAATGAATTTATTGCAGCAGCGCCTGTTTTCTTCCAAGACGAAGCGGTCGGAGTGGTTGTGGTGCAGAAGTCTGAGCGAGCTATTTCAGGCTATATTGAACGTGTAAGGCATGAACTGCTTATTCAGTTTCTGTTGCTGCTGGTGCTGGGATTCATTACTTGGCGAATTATGATTTGGCTGCAAACCTCTCGCTTGAAAACACTAAAGCATCAACTGGAGCAGGCTATCGACCCCCGGGGGCGAGTCAATGAAAAGTTACCCACGTTTGATATGCAAGATGAACTGGGTGATTTGGCCCGTAGTTTTTCAAACATGGTTGGGCGACTACAACAATATAATCAATACCTTGAGAGCATGGCTAGTCGACTAGCGCACGAACTAAGGACACCTGTCTCAATTGTTCGGTCGTCGCTCGATAACATTACAATGGATCAACTCGATAAAGAAAATATGGTTTATGTGAAACGCGCTCACGATGGTCTGGAGAGGCTGAGTTTGATACTCAATAATATGAGCGAGGCGACCCGTCTTGAACATAGTCTTGATATGGATGACATCGAGTCATTTGATTTGACAAAACTTGTTCGCGGTTGTGTCGAGGGTTACACCATGGCTTTTCCGACAGCTCATTTTGATCTCAGTATTGAAGAAAGCACAATACCTGTGACGGGCATACCAGACCTTATTGCGCAGTTGTTTGATAAGTTGACCAGTAATGCCGTGGAGTTTTCCCTTCCAGACACCGTTATTAAGGTGCGACTGACTGTCGAGGGTCAAGTGGCGGTGCTACGGGTGATGAATGCAGGGCCTGGATTGCCCGAAAATATGCGCGAAAACCTGTTTGATTCTATGGTTTCTATCAGGAAGGAATATGATGGCAGCAGTAGTCATTTAGGACTTGGTTTGTACATCGCCAAAGTGATTGCGGAGTTTCACGGGGGTGAAATCAAACTGTCGAACAGAGAAGACTCGCGTGGCGTAGTGGCAACCGTGCGAATCCCCCTGATGAGACTTTCAAGCAAATTACGTCCCTAGTGTAATTGATACTTTGGTTAATCCTTAAGAAGCCTTTTTGTAGGGTGGACGCATGGCCGCCGCAAGTTTTGACACGGTTTTTGACTGCGTGTAAACCGCCTTCGCATGGCTGAAATTTTTGAAGCCGTCGTGGCCATGGTAAGAACCCATGCCGCTGGGTCCAACACCGCCGAAGGGTAGATCTTCCTGCGCGATATGCATGATGACGTCGTTGACGGTAACACCGCCAGACGTAGTATGGGTCAATACCTTGTTTTCTTCTTTGCTGTCCTCGCCAAAGTAGTACAATCCAAGCGGGCGAGGGTGGTCGTTGATATATTCGAGCGTCTCGTCGACATCTTTGTATCGCTTGACGGGTAAAACTGGGCCAAAAATTTCGTTCTTCATCACGTCCATTTCGTCTGAAGGATCGATGATTAGTGTTGGCGGAATCTTGTTGTGTTGTTGCTGATTAAAGTCTTCGTCCGCCGGGTTGAGTTCGATGACCTCGGCGCCCCGAGCTTTCGCATCCTCGATATAACCGGTTATTCGATCATAGTGTCTATCGTTGATCACTGATGTGTAATCAGGATTGTCTTTCAGGTCTGGATACATCTTAGCGATAGATTTTTTTGCAGCATCAATAAAATTGTCTGTGGAATCCTCGTGGATAAAGAGATAGTCCGGTGCCAGACATATTTGCCCTGCGTTCATTGTTTTTCCAGCCATGACATTGTTAGCAGCGAGCTCAACGTCTGCTGACTTGCCTACAACGACCGGAGACTTGCCGCCAAGTTCGAGTGTGACAGGCACGAGATTCTCTGATGCGGCTCGCATGACATGTTTGGCAATAGATGTTGCACCGGTAAATAGCATATGGTCGAAAGGTAGCGAGCTAAATGCTTCTCCAACGGCCGGCCCACCGGGTATAACGGCGACCTCGTCTCTATCGTAAGCAGCATGAAATAACTCTACCATCAATTCCGAAGTTGCCGGGGAAAATTCCGATGGCTTGATCATTGTTCGATTGCCAGCGGCAAATACACCCGCGAGTGGGGCAAAGGTCAGTTGCACAGGAAAGTTCCAGGGGCTGATGCATCCAACGACTCCGAGAGGTTGATACTGCACACGTGCTCTGGAGCCAAAGATGCCGAGAGGAAACATGACTTTGCGCTTTTCAGGTCTCATCCAGCCACGCAGATGCTTTTTAGCGTCCTTGAGTGGCCCGATTGAGCCATCGATGTCCGTTAATTTCGACTGTTCCAGTGAACGGTGCCCAAAGTCTGCAGCCATCGCTTCACAGAGTTTTGGGCCATTGTTGGTGAGAATATTGATAGCGCGATCTATTCGATCTATTCGCGTCTCTGCACTGACCTCACCTTCCTTTATATAGGCTTTCTTCTGGTTAGTGAGAATTTCTTCCATTTCTAATCTTGTTAGTTCTGTCACTGGAATCACCTGCTATTTTAGATTGAGGCAATAGTATCAGGTTGGAATTCAGAAGCAATTTTACCGATCCTGATGTGAACCGGCATCCTAGGCGATTTTCAAACTGGCCTAATAGAAGATTTTCCTGCAGCAACGGCGTTTTGCGCGCTTTCTCATTGAATGATAAATCAGCACGAAGCGTTTGAGGCAGTTTGAAAAACAGTGGTGCCCAGATTGTTGCGACCTAACGTGGGATGATGGCTAGTTTTAAACTATCGTGATGAGCGGGTCTTAGGCTTAAAGCCTTAAAACACAATTTGGCTACGAAAATCGCCCTATATATATTGTGGAATTCTCGAGGAGGAACTGATTCTTTGCGGAGAGGCAAACCAAAATATTTCTCGAATCTCTGGATAATCGTCGATTTTTCGGCACTAAATGGGCTAATCTGAGCCCTCCAGATAAAAACTTGTCGTAAAGATATTTGTAGCTAGAGATCGGGAAAAACATGAGTCGCAAAGGAATTGTCCGCTCAGAGGCAGACATTTTATCGCTGGTGTCTGCGCCAGCCTCAATTGAGATGGATTCGAGTGTTGGTAACAAAGGTATCGATAATTATCACATCGACGTAGAGCTGAGTGCTGCGTTTGTCTTTAATGGCAAGGAAGTGGTCGAAAGTGTGGCCAAGCAGATCGTCGCTGGCTCAAGAGTTGGCAAGTCTGAGTTAATCGATGATTTTCGTTCAAACTACCGAGATCTCATAAAAGCCACTTTGTACAGGGCAAAAACAGATTTAAGTGTACCTTTGATCAACATGTTGCAGTTTGCTGTGATCAAATTTGTGCTTCAGGCAACCCGGGCACAGATCGAAAAGATATCTGAGCAGATGGAAGAAACGCTCTCGCAACAGAAATATGCTGGCTCTAGAAACCTGATGGCAACTCAGCAACGTTTTACATCGTTCAGGCAGAATCGAAATGCTTTTATCTACAAAATTAATCGAGCTATTTTCAAACAGTTGCAGAGAGAGGAAACTGCCGAGTTAAGGCAGCTTAGAGAACAGCTTTTAGGTAACGCTATTCCAGAGTTTCTCAACATCATGTTTAACCCGATGTTGAGTGCTAACAATCCGCTGGAAGATAGTCTGTTGCACGAAAATTATGCACTCTGGAATCGAGCCGAATTTCCTGCTGCTATCGAAAAACTTGAGGCGCATTTAGGTAAGCTATTCCCTTCGCTTGAACTGTTACCGCTTAAGTCCAAGGTAGATATGGGCTCAGCGCAGAGCGAGATATACGATGAGCTTGGAGGCCTGTTTGCCGCCCAGAATCTCCTAGGGCCCTCCAAAGATCAAAAGGTTCTGGTGTCCGAGTCATTTTGCTGGTTAGACCAACCTGGTAATGTTCGTTTTGTCTTTGATTCTGCGATACACAGCCGCTCCCTTTCGGTGCTAAAGGATCAAGAAGGCATGAAAGCACATTGGGCTTTTAAGTCTGAGGTGAAAAAACTGGTTCGTGCCGCGCTCGACGCGAGGAAAATTTTTGCAAACGAGACGCAGTACAAAGAAATGATAGCGGGGTATTTGTTGCGTCAAAGCTGGACATCGATGGATGCCCAGTTCATCGACGTGCGACAAGCCTGTGCTTATGTCGCGGGTAATGACACGAAAAAAATCGCTGCAAAAATCGATCAATCGCGCGAGGGTGCGACGTCTCTATTAAAAAAATTAGACGAGCTAAGTCGTCAAGTAAATCAGAAATCAAGGGAAGATGCCGAAGAGTATTTTCTGAAAATCCTGACAGACATCAGCCGTTTCAGACTGCATATCAAGTACTACCGGTTTGCTCATCGTATCTTCAACAGAATCAATATCATTCAGGACCCGGAGAAGCTTCAATTAGCTAAATCCGGCGGTAATCTTTATCAACTCATGAGCGTTGAGGAAGCGCGGCTTATTGAGCCAGAGAAATCAGAGATAATACATCATGCAATAATCAAAGCTGATGTTCGTGGCTCAACGACGGTAACCCGGGAGCTCATCAATAAAGGTTTGAACCCGGCAAGCTATTTCAGCCTCAGATTTTTTGACCCCATTAATCAGCTGTTGGCGAGATATGGTGCCGCCAAGATTTTCATCGAAGGTGATGCTGTTATCCTCAGTATCTATGAATACAATGACTCGCCGGACCAATGGTATTCGGTTTCGCGGGCTTGTGGCATCGCAAAAGAAATTCTCGAGATCGTTAACTCCAAAAACACGCACTCAAAGCAAACAGGGTTGCCAGCGCTGGAAATTGGTATTGGCATCTGCTACTCCGGCGAGCGGCCCTTATTTCTATTCGATGACGCGCGAGCCATTATGATCTCACCAGCAATTGGTATTGCCGATCGTATGTCTTCTTGCTCTTGGCACCTGAGAGATGCCTTTAACGATTCAGCCTTCAATGTGGAAGTATTGTTGGTTGATCAGAGTCCGGATGAAGAGAGTTTGAATGAGATTGCTCCGTCTAATCTGCTGCCACCCGGCGAGAAAGGTCAAAAGCACGTTAATTATAATGTGAATGGTGTACTGCTTGATTCGCCTGCCTTCCGAAAACTTATGTCCGAGATTTCGCTCAAGAAAGTAAAGGTCAAGGTAGGTGATAGATCCGAGGTCATGTTTGTTGGCAGGTTCCCAGACACCCTCGGCAAAGGAAGAGATCTTGTGATACGCGAGGGTCAAGTGCACAAGTGGAATCATGGACGTGTCACCGAGATCGAGACGAATGATGATGGACAGGTAGAGTGCTTCTATGAAATTCTGCCGAATTCAAAGCTGGCAAGTCGGGTGCTGGAGGCCTCTCGCCAGCAAGGTATCGCCAAGACCTGAGTCACCTCGCGCTGGATGAAGCCTGCGATGTCAATTCATCCGAGGCGCAGTGGAAGCTTATAAAAACCCCTGTTTCGTCGCTCGGGTCTTTGATAGCTATGCTCGGTATTCCTGACAGGAATTTGAATTTCTCTGTTTCGTGATAAACTCCCGCCCCAGTTTTATTGGAGTGGAGTAACGCGTGAGCAAAAATTTATATCAAAAAGTCTGGGATGATCATGTTGTGAGGCACCTGGATAGCGGCCAAGATCAGATTTTTATCGCCCTGCATCTTATTCACGAGGTCACGAGTCCACAGGCTTTTGGCATGTTGAAAGATAAGGGTTTGAGTGTGCGTTACCCTAATCGGACATTTGCCACCGTCGACCATATCATCCCAACTGAGGATCAAAGCCGACCGCTTGCCGATGAAATGGCGGAAAAAATGCTTCAGGTCTTGAGTGAGTCAACGAGTGAGCATGGTATTGAATTCTTTGCACCGCAGACGGGTACCCAAGGTATTGTTCATGTCGTCGGACCTGAACAGGGATTGACGCAGCCGGGTATGACGATTTGTTGTGGTGACAGCCATACTTCAACGCATGGTGCATTCGGTTGCATCGCATTAGGTATTGGTACGAGTCAGGTCCGCGATGTATTGGCAAGCCAGACCTTGGCGATGGATAAGCTGAAAGTCAGGCGGATCCGGGTTGAGGGGCAACTCTCTCCTGGTGTTACTGCGAAGGACGTGACGCTGCATATCATCAGAACCCTTGGTGTTAACGGTGGCGTAGGGTATGCCTACGAGTATGCAGGTTCTGTCATCGAAGCGATGACGATGGAAGAACGGATGACTGTTTGCAATATGAGTATTGAAGGTGGTGCTCGATGTGGTTATATCAATCCTGACCAGACCACGTTTGACTTTCTCCGTGGAAAAGAAAGGGCACCTGCTGGTGCCGATTTTGATGTGAGTGTCGAGAACTGGAAAACTTACGCAAGCGATGATGATGCGGTTTTCGATGACGATGTGTTGATAAAAGCTGAGGATATTTCTCCTACTGTTACTTGGGGGTTTACACCGGGTCAAGCTATCGGCATTGATGAGAAAACCCCCGATCCGAGTAAACTCGATGGTCTTGATCAAGCGCTTGTCACTGATGCACTGGAATATATGCAGCTTGCAGCAGATGCGCCGATCAAAGGAACGCATATTGATGTCGCATTTATCGGAAGTTGCACAAATGGTCGCTTAAGCGACTTTCAAGCCGTTGCTAGGTATTTAGATGGTAAGCAGGTTGCCAGCAGTGTAAAGGCAATAGCCGTGCCTGGTTCAGAGCAAGTTGATAAGGCTGCAAGGGCGCTTGGCTTGCATGAAAAGTTTGAAGCGGCTGGTTTTGAGTGGAGACTACCGGGTTGTTCAATGTGTCTTGCGATGAATCCAGACAAGCTGATCGGTGATGAAGTTTGTGCTTCAAGCTCCAACAGAAATTTCGTGGGTCGACAAGGGTCCCCAACGGGTCGGACAATTTTGATGAGCCCAATAATGGTTGCTGCTGCGGCTATCGAAGGTAAGGTTGCTGATGCTCGCGAGGTCTTTTCAATCGAATAGCAGGCAAGTTGTAACTTGCACACATGTACGATTAAACGCCACGAACAAGAAAGAGAAATTTGTTATGGAAAAATTAAATGGTAAAGCCGTCTATGTTCCGGGTAATGACATAGATACAGATAGAATTATCCCTGCACGTTTTCTGAAATGTGTCACTTTTGACGAATTAGGGCCTTCTTTGTTCTATGACGAGAGGTTTACTGATGATGGTTCATCGAAAGACCACCCTTTAGATAAAGCGCAGCATAATGGGGCGGAAGTTTTAATATCAGATGACAATTTCGGTTGCGGTTCCAGTCGTGAACATGCACCGCAGGCTATTCAAAAGTTTGGTTTGAAGGCTGTAATCGCGGGCTCATTTGCAGAAATTTTTCACGGGAATTGCACCACGTTAGGAATACCTTGCCTGATGATGGAGAAAGCAGATCGCGAGAAGTTGGCTTCTTCGATAGAAATGGATCCAGATGCAGAGGTCGTCATCGATATCCAGAATTTACAAATCACCTGCGCTAACAACATCTATTCGATTAAGATGAAAGAGAGTGCCCGCGAAGCCCTGCTAACTGCGACCAACGATCCTCTTGACTCTTTATTAGTCGCAGCAGGTCAGATTGACGAAGTGGCAGCTAGACTGGGATATGCGCGTTAATCGAGGTGAAGTCTCGCGTAACAACGAGCGCATGAACGAATTTATCCGATAAGGCAAATCAAGTGCGAAAAAAAATCGAAATATATGACACTACCCTTCGGGATGGAAATCAAGGTGAAGGTATCAACCTCAGCCTTGGTGATAAACTTGATATTGCGACCGCGCTTGATGCGATGGGTGTAGATTTTATTGAGGGTGGATGGCCTGGCTCCAATCCGAAAGACGACGAATTTTTCGTTCGCGCTAAGAGCCTCAACCTAACAACTTCACGCATTGTTGCTTTTGGTTCAACTCATCGATCGGATGTCGAGCCTGCTGATGATTTTTTTCTTCAGAAGCTGATAGCAGCCGAAGCTGATGCCACGTGTATTTTTGGCAAGAGCTGGGATTTGCATGTGGAGCAAGCGCTGAGAGTCAGCCCCGATAGAAATATTGAAATGATTGGCGGATCGATCGCGCATTTGCTCGAGGTAACCGGCAAGCCGGTACTTTATGACGCAGAACATTTTTTTGATGGTTTCAAAAGTGACCCCGGATATGCGTTAGCGACAATCAGGGCTGCGGCGGATGCTGGTGCGCATAGAGTTATTTTGTGCGATACCAATGGCGGTGTAATGCCCCATGAGCTGTCTCACGCAATTCGTGAGGTTCGAAAAGAAGCGCCGGGTATCAAGTTGGGTATTCATGTCCACAACGATGGCGGACTGGGTGTCGCAAACACACTCCGTGCGATCGAAGAGGGTGCTATTCAGGTTCATGGAACGATCAACGGCATTGGAGAACGCTGCGGCAATGTTGACCTGACCTCAATACTGGGAAATCTTGAGCTAAAAATGGGTTATCAATGCGTGCCCGAGGGAAATCTCAAAGGGCTGACGAACTTGTCAAAGGTCGTTTGGGAATATCTCGGGATTGAGGGGCCTTCGGGTCAGCCGTTTGTGGGTCCTAGCGCGTTTGCGCACAAAGGGGGAATTCATGTCAGCGCTGTGCAGCGAAATCCCGAGACCTACGAGCATATAGAACCCGAACTGGTCGGTAATTCCCGAAAAATTTTGATTTCAGAATTGGCAGGCGGTTCCAATCTGAAGGCAAAGCTTGCGAACCGCTATCCGGAGCTGGAAGACAACAAGCTGGTGAAATCCATTCTTGATGAAATTCAAGATCGTGAGCATGCGGGTTATTCTTTTGAAAATGCGGATGGTAGTTTCGACTTAGTTGTTAGAAGGCATGTTGGGAAGTATAAAACGCAGTTTGAACCTTTGTACTATCGTATATACAGCCCTAGCAACGAAGATCACTCGGAGACTGACGGGTTAATTGAGGCGTCGGTAAAAGTTAAGGTCGGCACCGCAGACGATGCCGAAACGGCTAACCTTCAGTTATGTGCGGCAGAAGGCAATGGGCCCGTTGATGCATTAAATAGGGCTTTGCGCAAAGCGTTACTTGATGATTTTCCCGTACTTGAAGACCTGCACCTGACTGATTTCACTGTTCGAGTCGTCAATAGCACTGAGGAAACCGCTGCGAAGGTTCGAGTCTATCTTGAGCACAGATTTCAAGGGGAGATGTTTGGTACCATCGGCGTCAATGTCGACATAATCAAGGCCAGCTGGAATGCCCTAGTTGAAGCTTATCATTACGCGCTCATGCAGCACGTCGAATTTGAAAGTGAGCTAGAGCAAACACGCGCGGGAGCTGAATAACCAAACTAGAGTGAGGTCTGGTTGAAATCGTGAGCGGTTTTGCCCGTTTCTATTCTCGGGCGCCCCAGTCGCCCTGCAAGTGCCTCACCGGATCAGCGTTGTGCTTACATGACTTGATGTCGACGAAAACTGCATCAATTTGTCACTCGTATCAAGAAATTCTTATCTGAACCGCACTTTATCGGTCCTCAGTTCTATTGCTTGTCGTTTTGTGAATGAATTCATTGCATTATGGGGGCCTGATAGGTGATTATTTTGCCCACAAAAAAGTACGTTACTTTAATGACAGTTAATTTAAAAAGGGGAATTCGATGAAAGTAGATAGCCATTTGACAGGTGACTGGCAGAAAATACCTGACCACATCAAGCAATTAGAGAGTGACGGTTACGACAGTGCTGGTACAGCGGAAATGAACCATGATCCATTCTTTCCCTTACTATTGGCCGCAGAACATAGCCAGAATATTCGCGTCCATACAGGCATCGCGGTCGCGTTTGCCAGAAGTCCGATGGTGCTAGCTAATCTGGGGCATGATTTAAACGCGTATTCAAAGGGGCGGTTCACGATGGGGCTGGGCTCTCAGATCAGACCACATATTACAAAAAGATTCTCGATGCCTTGGGGCGCGCCAGCCAAACAGATGCGGGAGCTGGTCACCGCGATGAGAGCTATCTGGGCTAACTGGTATGAAGGTGAACCGCTGCGGTTTGAGGGTGAATATTATACTCATAGCTTAATGACGCCTGCCTTTACGCCAGAAAATACAGAATATGGCGCGCCTAGAGTAACTCTGGCGGCTGTCGGTCCTATAATGACCAGAATCGCTGGCGAAGTTGCGGATGGCGTGATCATTCATCCATTCAGTAATGAAAAATACATTCGTGAAGTGACATTGCCCGCGGTTGAGGAAGGTTTGAAGCGCTCCGGTCGTTCCAGAGAAAACTTCGAAATTATTTACAGCCCCTTTATTATTTCAGGAAAAGACGAGAAAACTTTTGAAGCACAAAAGCTAGCGGCGAAAAACCGCATTGCCTTCTATGGCTCAACACCCGCTTACAAAAACGTGCTTGGGGTGCATGGCTGGGGTGAAATGCAAATTGAGCTTAACAAAATGAGCAAGCAAGGCTTGTGGAAAGAGATGGGTGATATGATCACCGACGAAATGTTGAATACATTCGGCGTTATGGGTGAGCCTGACACCATCACCGGCGAAATCAAGAAGCGATACGGCGATTTTGCAGATCGAACCAGCGGCGGATTTACTTTTGTGGATGACGACACTCGCCGAGAGATGATTCAGTCTCTTCGATCATAAAAGGACTTGAGTGCAAATCCATGACGTCATTGCCTATCTCCGTCAGCTGGCAGGCTGATAACGTAAGAATACTTGATCAACGATTGTTACCAGCACGAGAGGAGTATCTCGACTGTAGTGATATTGAACAGGTTTTTGCTGCAATCAAGACGCTGAGCGTTCGCGGTGCTCCGGCTATCGGCATTGCAGCAGCTTACGGTCTTGTTGTTGGTTTAAGTGCTGATACTGAAGAACGCTCCATCCAGCACCTGATGAAGGTGCTGACCGACAGGCGTGATTATCTGGCCAGTGCAAGACCGACAGCTGTAAACCTTGTGTGGGCATTAGATCGAATGATGTCTGTTGCGAACAGCGATGAAAGTTTGGACGCTGTTAGGCTCCTTGATCGGCTAGTGTTGGAGGCACAGACTATTCACGAAGAGGACAAGGCGTCGTGCCGCGCGATTGGCGAGACGGGTTATGAAATCGTAAAAAAGCACCCGAGATTGTTAACACACTGCAACGCCGGTTCTCTGGCTGTATCTGAACTGGGTACAGCTCTTGCGCCCATGTATATTGCTCATCAGCGCGGCGTTGACGTGCATGTGTTCGTTGATGAAACCCGTCCTCTGCTTCAGGGGGCTAGATTAACGGCGTTCGAATTGGGCAAGGCGGGAATCAACAGGACCTTGATTACAGACAACATGGCGGCGCACGTCATGTCTCAGAAAAAGGTTGATGCAGTAATCGTTGGTGCGGACAGAGTCGTCGCGAATGGTGATGCTGCTAACAAGATCGGTACGATGAATCTGGCGATATTGTGCCAGCATTTTAATTTGCCGTTCTATATTGCCTGCCCCTGGTCAACGGTGGATCTGTTAACGCAGACAGGCGATGAAATCCTGATTGAGGAACGTGGCAGTGAGGAGATTACTCAGATAGATGGGCATCTAACGTCTGAGCAAGACACGCCGGTGTACAACCCAGCATTCGATGTGACACCGCACGCGCTTATCACAGGCTATATTACTGATCGAGGGCTGTTAACGGCCAAAGATCTGTTAAGCCACTAGATTCGATAGTATTGGGCTCGCCAAGATGAAATGAGACATCTTCATGGCATTTAATGGAAGTAAAGTGGAAATGGCTGTAATGGCTTGTTCTACAAGGTTTTAAGAAAGAGAATACAAATAAATCATTTGAGAGCTGCACGATGTCTGAAAGTAAACCGATAATTATTGCACTCGCGATCGCCGGCTTGGGTATCGTTGGATATTTGGCCTATGCGTTCATGCAGGATGAACCAAAATCAACGGTAATATCAAAACCGATTGAGATCCCGGCCCCAGAACCTGTTGTGACGCCAGCGCCGGTAGTTGTTGAGACCATAGAAGAACCAGTGGTAGAAGTTGTTGAGGAAGAAGAGGCTGCGCCTGAGGTGGTAGAGAAGCCTGCTTTCATTTTGCCCAGACTTGATGACAGTGATGGATTGATCCGCGATGGGGTGGTGACGTTAACACGCCATGAGGGAATTAATCAGTGGGTCAGACCGGGTGAACTGGTTAGAAAATTTGTTGTGCTGGTCGACAATGCTGCGAATGGCAACATTGCCAGAGAAGCCGTCACAGCTTTGGGACCAGAGCAGCCTTTTGTAGCAAAACAGCTGTCTGAAAAAGCTTATCTAATGGACGATGTATCATATTCCCGATACAACATGGTCACCGACGTGTTTGTTTCGCTTGATTCTCGAAGAGCTGCTGAGTTTTACGAGTTGCTTGAACCCCTTTTTCAGGAGGCCTATGAAGAGCTGGGTTATCCTGATAAAAAATTCAATACGGCGCTTTTTGCTTCGATTGGCAGGTTGCTAGAAACGCCGGTCATTGATGGTCCCGTACGTCTGATTCGCCCCGTTGTCATGTACGAGTATGAAGATCAGCGACTCGAGTCTCTTGGTAGTGCACAAAAGCAAATGCTAAGAATGGGACCAAGAAATACCAAGTTGATTCAGGCGAAATTGAGCGAGTTGGCGATCGAACTGCGCTCGATACTGGCGAATTAAAGCACGTCGAATGGTTTGATGATGTTATTAGCGTTCTGACAGAGCTGCGGCTTGAGCGCGCTTTAACGGCTTTAATAGGTAGTCCATGACGGTTTTCTGTCCTGTGAGAATGTCAACCGTCGCAATCATCCCTGGAATGATAGGTAGCGGATTGTTATCTGGTCCTAGGTGGTTCTTGTCAGTTCTCACCTGAATTTGGAAGAAATGCTCCCCTCGTTCGTCAGTGATTGTATCGGCGCTGATTAACTCCAACACTGAATCCAGGCCGCCATAAATCGCAAAGTCATAGGCAGTCAATTTTACTGTTGCTCTTTGACCGGGATGAATAAACGCGATGTCCGAAGGCCTGATCATCGCCTCAACTAATAGCGTGTCGTTTGCAGGCACTATCTCAAGCAAATCCATACCGGGTTGAACTACGGCGCCTATTGTATTGACCAGTACCTGCTTCACAGTGCCGTCTACAGGCGATCTTACATCCGTACGATTCACTCTGTCTTTGAGCGCAACGTTAGAAAATTCGAGTCTAGAAAGTTGGGTTTTGGTTTCGCTGAGCTCGGTTTGGGCGTCTAGCCTAAATTGCTGCTGGCGTTCATAAACTTTTTCCTTGGCCTCCGCGATGACAGCCTGTGCTTTTGGAATTGAGAGCTGAATAATTTCCAGCTGTCCAACTGACTCATTGACTGCGACTTGAATTCTCAACAACTCTACTTGCGATACTGCGCCTGTTTTGACCAGTGGCTCTGTCAAAGACAGCTCTTTTCTTGATAGTTCAGCATTTCTCGCGAGCTTTTGTTCCTCTGCACGTAACTCTGCGAGTGTTTGCTGATGCTGAGAGAGCTGCTGATTCAAAATATCGATTGCAGACTGCTGCTCGCGAAGCCTCGCGGCGAATAAGTTTTGCTCGTTGATGTAGTGTTCAAGCGCGTCGGCCGGCACGTTAGCTGGTGTAAGAAAAGGCAAGTCGTTAGCTTCGGCCGCAAGACGAGCTATACGTGCTTCCAGTGCAAGTGAATTGAGCAGACCTTCATTAAATGATGATGCAAAGCGGGTGTCGTCCAAAAGTAACAGCGTCGCACCCTTCTTGACAAATTGTCCTTCAACAGCCAATACCTCGGCAAGGATGCCGCCTTCTAGATTTTGAATAACCTGTAATTGGCTTGAAGGAATAACCCGACCCTCGGCACGTGCAACTTCATCTAGGGTGGCAAAATTAGCCCAAATAATGGCTGAAATAAAAAAGATCGCTGTCAGCCAAAGCACGGCATGTGCCGCCACAGGCAATGATTCGACCTCAGCGGCATAGGTTTCAGGCATAAAATCAAGATCTGCTTTATTCACCATGTTGTTTTGTCCATAACTGTCTGGGTAACGCTGGTACTCATGTCTTGTTCGACCCTGCTAACATTTTGATGACCTGATCTCTGGGTCCGTCGGCCACAATCTGACCTTCGTTGACGACAATCAGGCGATCTATCAAGTTAAGCATTGTTGATTTGTGCGTGATTAAGATCATTGTTTTTTGGTCTATATAAGGTTTCAGGGAGGTAATGAAAAGACTCTCGGTGGCGTTATCCATGCCGCTGGTAGGTTCATCTAGGATAAGTAAATGACCCTGATTTAATAGCGCTCTCGCGATAGCCACTCCTTGTCTTTGGCCGCCAGATAGCCGCGCGCCACGCTCACCGACATTCAGGTCGTAACCTTCAGGGTGGCGGTCAATAAATTCTCCAAGCCCGGCGATGTTGGCAGCTGCTAGGATAGCTGTATCGTCAGAAAGTGGCGCGCTCATGGCAATATTTTCTCTGACACTACCCTCAAAAAGCATGACATCTTGTGGCACATAATTAATGGTTTGCCTGAGGTCGGCCGGATCAAGCTGGTTAATGTCTGTGCCCGAAACCAGAATGCTGCCTTCATCAGGTTGATAAAAGTTCATGATTAATTTTTGAATGGTGGTTTTGCCTGAGCCCATCTTGCCTATGATGCCAATTTTCTCGCCTGGTTTTATGCGAAAACTGATTTTAGAAACGGCCGGAGTCTGCTGGTTTGGGTAGCTAAAACTGACGTTTCTAAATTCAATCGCGCCATCAAGGTCTGGTCTGTGAAGAAATTTTTGTCCGTCCGGGCGTTCAACAGGCAACGCCATCACGCGGTTGATCGCCTTATATGCGGCCACGGATTGGTAGTAACGATTAAAGATGCCGGCGACCTGAGCCATGGGTGCGAGGGATCTACCCGTCAAAATTGTGCAGGCAATGAGACCGCCTACTGAAAGGTCTCCACCTATGATGGCGTATACGCCAGCAGTAATAATCCCTACCGTTGCTAATTGCTGCACCACCTGCGTAAAGTTGACTGTGACTAGCGCCAAGAGTCGAGACTTGAGCGACAGTCGGGCAAGTCTCGCGTTAAAACCCTCCCATTTGCGTTGCATCACTCCCTCAGCTCTTGCGCCTTTAATCGCATCAAGCCCCGAGAGCGATTCGATGAGCAAGGCGTGTTTTTTCGCGGATTCGGCAAATGTTGCTGTAATGACTCCTTCCAAAGACCGTTGAATAAAAAAGCTGAATAAAATGATCAGCGGAATGGCGGTAAGCGGCACAAGTGCAATACTCCCGCCGATGCCATAGATGAGTAGTACAAACAAAAGAACAAACGGTAGATCGATCAGTGTAACGAGCGTCGTGGAGGTAAAGAATTCTCTGAAGCCATCGAACTCTTGCAAGTTATTTGCAAACGATCCAACTCTGGCCGGTCGTTGCGACATTTTGATGTCCATCACCCGGGCGAAAGTTTTAGATGAGAGAATAATATCTGCGCGCTTTCCAGCAACATCAATGAAATACCCACGCAAGGATTTCATCAGCAGGTCAAAGGCGATGACGATGACGACGCCAGAAGCCAATACCCACAGAGTTTCAGTCGCGTAGTTCGGTACAACCCGATCGTATACGTTCATGATGAACAGCGGTGAGACTAGCGCAAATAAATTGATCAGCAATGAAGCGACGAGAACTTCGGCATAAATTCCCCTCGACCGCTTGATGGTTGACCAGAACCAGTGTTTTGAAAGTAGCGTATTCTCTGTTCCGGCCTCCGGCGTCAAGTCCGGTTTGAGATACAGACAGGATCCCGTGTAAAGATGGGCAAGTTCTTCGATACTTATGTTCTGAGCTTTCTGTTCATTGATATCTTCAGGAAACAATATCGTCGCTTGGTTTTGCTGCGGCGCTAACGCCGTCAGGATGCACGCCTTACCTTCGGCAAGCAGTAAGACAACTGGTAGTACAAGTGCTGAAATCTCTTTCAGTTCTTTGACAACATGGATGGAAGTGAATCCGGCTTTCTCTGCTGCTCTGACAAATAGCGCAGGTGTGAGTTTACCGTTTTCCAGCGGCAAGCCTGCGGTTAAGCTTTGTGCGGAGAAAGGCCTGTGTTGTAACCTCGTTAAGGCAACCAAGGCATCCAGCAACGGGTCCTCTACAGCCTTGACTTTACTATTACTGGTTGGAGTGCTCGTCATAGTGTCGGATTAAGGGTCTCGAAGCTAACTAGTATAGCATTGACCCTCATACGCCTCGAATCATTGATTTCATCAGGTGTCTGGTGCTTATCTCGCTCAATCATTTCAGCTAAGGGGGGGCCTTTATGTTATGTTTACACAGTTTTTTGTGGCGGAGACGGGAATTGGTTTACTCGAAGAATCTGACCTCGTGGGTCATGATAATAATATGCGCTCTTGGCTGCTGGGCACCCATACAGGCCGCTGAATTGGCAGAGGCGCAACAAGCTGCGAGTGAAGGTCGTTATGGCGATGTGGTGACTTTGCTTACAGCCGTTTTAGAGGAAAAGGATCTTGACGAGGCGGGCCGAGTGGTCGCTTATTCGAATCGAGGTATCGCCTACAGTCTTTTAAATGCGCACGCCCTCGCGCGCAAAGACCTCAATGCAGCATTGACGCTAAACCCAGAGCATGCCTTAACGATGAATCATCTTGGGTTACTCGCAGAGCAGGTGGAAAAAGACTACGGTCTTGCAGCCGATTATTACGAGCGGGCCTCCGCGCTCGGGTTTTCCGCGAGTCGGGTCAATCTAGCCAAGCTTTATATGAGCGGTAAGGGTGTCTCGCAGGCAGATGAGAAATCGTTCGAGCTTCTACAGCAGGCCGCATTAGAAGAATACACGATGGCCTATGTGCCGCTCGGAGAAATGATGGTGAAGGGCCGTGGAACTAAGAGAAATGCTCAGGCCGCTGTTGCTATGTTTCAAAAATCAGCCTCCGCCGGTATCGCTGACGGTCAATACGCGCTCGCAAATGCCTATGAACGCGGTGTTGGTGTTGGTAGCAACAATGCAAAAGCGGCAGAGTATTATTTGAAGGCCGCAGTTCAGGGTCATGGCCGGGCGCAGAATTCACTCGGATACCTTTATCGGAGAGGTGGCGGTGTGCCCCAAAGTTTTCTGGAGGCTGCAAAATGGTATCGACTGGCCGCCGATCAAGGTGTGCCGTCTGCAATGAATCGCCTAGCATGGTTGTTGGCGGGTTGCCCAGAGCCCGAAATTTGCAATGGCGAACTGGCTGTTGAACTCGTGCAGCGGGCGTTTGAACAGGAAAGTTTCAACGAAGCGGATCGTGCGAGTTATGAAGATTCACTTGCAGCGGGACTTGCTCGCTCAGGTCAGTTCGATTTAGCCATTGAAACCATGGCTAATATTCTTGCAGATCTCACACCCGGCGACCGAAGATATGCCGGTTTTAAGCGCCGCCTTGAGCTTTACCAAACCGGCATTCCTAAACAACTCTAGGTTGCTCGAGCCAGACAATGCTAAACAGTTTTCTTGAGCATCTGCGGGCATACCGCATACCCGTGTCGGTACGTGAGCACCTTGATTTGCAGCATCTGTTTCTCAATCGGCTCATTTCCGGAGATATCAATCAGTTCTATTATTTGAGTCGCCTCTGCCTTATTAAGGACGAAAAGTATTTCGACAGGTTCGACAAAGCCTTTGCTGCTTTTTTCGATTCGTTTGCAGAAGAACCGCCGATACTTGATGTTGTGTCGGATATGCCCTGGTTTAAACAGCAGCTAATAGACGCGCTTGGTGTGACTTCCGTGTCGGATATTGATCGCGAGTTGCAAAACTATAAAGAGCAGATTTTTAAGCAAAAGCTTAAAGCGTCGTTAAACGCTGCCGACGAAAAATCAAAAACCGCTAACGATGTTGTTGGTGGCGCGCGCTGCGACGAGGATGATTTTGAGCAGAATCAGGGAGAGGGCGAGGGAGAAGGCGAGGGAGAAGGCGAGGGAGAAGGCGAGGGAGAAGGCGAGG